>SCPO01000018.1_pt1:0-162500 | contig 731213 bp, 825 predicted proteins | sample 6106821 | NCBI WGS metagenome assembly SCPO01 (sample SAMN10720448, study PRJNA508395) | human gut metagenome | isolation source: Participant 2 stool, 0 month | host: Homo sapiens | collected 2017
GGATGTTTAATCTTTATTCAAAAGTGAGCTTCATTTAAAGTAAGGTTATTTAATTATTGTTATTATAAAATTAGTTATTTGCGTTGGCGGGAATTCTATTTATAGGGTTTCCGACAAATAGCAAAAGTATTAAAAACATCTTTGGAGGAAAAGAATATGAAATGCGAACTTGAAAGCAGAAATGACGGAGTCATGGCAGTAGCTCCAGTAGCAGATAATTATATACCGGCAAAATGGTGTCAGGCAAAGGAATGTGATAAATTTAAATTCCTGGTTCCAGGTCCTTGCATTAGTTTCGCGCCGGATACTCCGCAAATATGGAATGCAAATGATATGGATCTGCTCCTGAATATAAAATGTGAGAGCGAAAATGATATAGATACACAGTCAGAAGAGTACCCACTCTTATATGAAAGATCCAATCTTGCCCTTTATAAGGTGGTCAGTGATGATATGGGGCATAGTTATACACAGGAAATAACTACGGATCAGGTATCTGAGCTGCCAAAGGGAAAATTATTGTAGCTTTACCTGTGGATTTATCTAATTTATCGCAAGCTTTAAAGCATTATACACAGCTGACCTGGGGCAGAATGAACAGCTGGAGTTTAGTGATGAAGAAGAGTACTACTATGCTTTGGGCTTGTTATGCTTAAACTCCTGGTTTCCCATTACATTTCAGATGGATCCAAAGCGTTTGACTGTGCAGTATAGAATTTACTGCAATGGATGCCCGGCAGAATTTATGCCGAGAGCTTTTCGCAGGGCAGAAACAACAGGAGGTATCATAAACAATAATGAATACGTGCGAAATCTGTGCGAAAATCATGGATTTTTAAAGACAGGCAACAAAATTTCAGGAAATTATGCCGTTGTAAGAAAAACAGTGCCTCTTGAATACCGAGATGCCTTTGATAAAGGGTATGAGAATTTCCGGTCATGGGGAAAGAGCCTTGGATTTTAAGGCTTTTGATACTAAAACTGCCACAAAAATGCCGACGGCGGGCATCATAAACTGACAATCACTTCTTAGCAGCCTTTTTATCAGTAGCAGCTGCGTCATCTTCCTCTTCTGCATCGTCATCATCTGTCTTGATAAAATCAGCGATATGGAACAGCTGGGTGTCAGCTGGGGTGGAAACGTTGACACCTTTTTCTTCCAGTTTCAGGTCTTTACATACATATTCTTTGTACCTGCAGGCAGTTTAGCCAGGTCGATCTCAATCGGTTCCAGAAGATGAGCCGGGTCTGCTTTGTAATGGATCTCGGAAAGTTCCGGTTCAAAGACACCCTGGACGATCTCTTCATTGAGAAAATGAACAGGAACGGTAGCGGATACGACTTCACCGGCAACCAGTGCCTGGAAATCCAGAGCCAGTACTTTTTTGCTCATTGGGTCATAATCGATATTTTTAACCATGGCGTTTACAGTTTCTCCTTCAATATCCAGAGAGCCTGTGCGCCTTCTTTTGCGTCCTTCATAAAACGCAATGCTTCTTTTTCTTCAAATTTCAACGCAATGTTTTCTTTCATTTCCTTACCATATAAAACACCGGTAACAAAACCTTCACGTCTTAATTTTTTAGCTTTTACCTGTGGATCTCTTTTTTCTGCTTTTAACATCGTCATAATGATTGCCTCCTATCCGTGTAACCGTGTAGAGTCGAGAGCTTTTATGAAGAAGTTCTTTTTTGCACTGACTGTATTATAGCACTTTTGAAAAAAATGGAACGTTAAAAAAGTGACAAAAATTCAAAGCAAAAACAAATAATATTGTGAAAATTTTGTGCGATACATTAATTGTGACCAACTATTTCCTGGCTTTTAAAGATTTTAAGAAACAGAAAACTAAAGCAGTAAGCCAGAAAACTGCAGCCCATAAGGAGCATAAAAGTACGTGCCGGATACCAGATCTTAAAGAGAAATCCGGCTGCCGCAAAGATTACGGCAAACAGTCCGGTAGCAGGCAGATGAGAGGTGCCGATAAACAGGGCATTGAATAAAAGCTGCCTGGAGGAACATTCATACCGGGCCAGAGGAGGAAACAGGTAGATCAGGCAGATCACAAGGGCGATCAGCGCTGCCAGGGAAAGGACACTGGGGATCAGTGCCAGCAGGCTTTCAAAGGAAAGCCAGAAAAACAGGCAGAAAAGAAGCAGGGCACCGATGCAGATGCAGCCGGCAAACAGAAGACTGGACCGGATAAAACACCGGGTAAAGGTATGAAAATAAGTTTTTGTAAAGGGAAGTCCTTTGTCCTCTGCCTCTGCCATGGTCACTGTATAAAGGGCGGTAAGTGCCGCCCCAATGGTGAAAACCGGCAGGCAGGTCAAAATAAAGCAGATGTTTAATACAACAAAATCAAAGGCTGTATTGATAAACTGGAAAAACGGGGCGTTTAAATTTAATTTCATTGGGGTAATTCCTCCTGTATTAATAAAACAATCGTTCATAATGGAAATAAGTATGTATTAAGTATAGAAAAGAACAGGCATTAAAAGTAGAAGAAAAAACACAGGAAAAGTACAGCAAAAATAAGATACATCCATACGCTAAAAAGAAAAGAATGGAAAAATTACTATATTATTTCTGAAAAAGGAAGGGTACTGGCATCAAAATCACCATGCTATACTTTAGAAAAACAATACAGGGGGAATTACCATGAAAGAAAAACCGAAAAAGAAGAAGCTGGATCAGGGAAAACGCATGTTTTTGTACATGCTTCCGTTTTTACTGTTATGTTTTGCATTTTCTTATTTCCCGCTTCATGGCTGGATCTATTCATTTTATGACTACAAGCCGCCGTTGAAATTATCCCAGTGCAATTTTATGGGGCTGCGCTGGTTTAAAATGATCTTTGGAAACCCGGCTCAGGTGCGTCAGCTGTTTATTGTAATGCGGAATACCTTTGCCATGAGCTTTTTAAACATTGCAACATCGGTTCTGCCGCTGTTCTTTGCAGTGTTTTTAAATGAGATCAAGTGCAAATGGTTCCGGAAAATGGTGCAGACCCTGACTACGATCCCGAACTTTATCAGCTGGGTTTTAGTATATGCAGTTGCCTTCTGTCTGTTTTCCAATACAGGCATGGTCAATACAGTTTTACAAAATCTGGGAGTGATCTTAAAACCGATCAAATTCCTGGACAGTGATTCCCACACCTATATCGCCATGCTATTGTGGAGTACCTGGAAAGGTCTTGGCTGGGGCGCTATCATGTATCTGGCTTCCATTGCGGGAATTGATCAGGAGATGTATGAGGCAGCCCGTGTAGACGGTGCGGGAAGATTTCAACTGATGCGCTATATCACACTTCCGGAGCTGATGCCTACCTACTTTGTTATGCTGATGCTTTCTGTTGCAAACTTCTTAAATAATGGTATGGACCAGTATTTTGTGAATGCATTTAACAAAGCACATATCCAGGTACTGGATCTGTATGTTTACAATATTGGTATGACGGGAAGCAGCCTTTCTCTGGCAACAGCGATCAGTATGTTAAAGAGTCTGATCAGTGTGACTCTTCTGATGGCAGTGAATAGAATTTCAAAGAAAATTCGCGGTGTTTCCCTGGTATAACAGTAAACAGTGGGAAAATGTAAAAAATTGGAAAAGGAGAAAGGGAATGGAAAGAAGAAAACTGACAGGAAAGGATAAGGTGTTTAATGTTTTTAATTACGGGGTATTTGGTCTGCTGACACTGATCTGTGCCTATCCGTTCTATTATCTGATCATCAACACTTTAAGCGCCAATGACTGCGCTGCGAGAGATCCTGTTTTTCCCAAAGGGCTTTCATTTGGATAATTATAAGCAGGTATTAAAATTAAACGGTATTTTTAACGCGGCTGTGATCTCGGTTGCCAGAACTGTCCTTGGAACAGCCCTTTCTGTGCTTGCATCCGCGTTTATGGGATTTATGTTTACCCAGGAGCGGATGTGGGGAAGAAAGTTCTGGTATCGCTTTGTAGTGATCACCATGTATTTTAATGCAGGTATGATCCCCATGTTTATCACCATGAAAAACCTGCATCTGACCAATACATTCTGGGTCTATGTGATCCCTACCATTGTACAGCCATTTAATATTATCCTGGTAAAGACCTATGTGGAGTCATTGCCAAGATCTTTACAGGAGGCAGCAGAGCTGGACGGGGCCGGTGTCCTTATGATATTCTGGAAAGTGATCCTTCCTGTATGTACACCGATCCTGGCAACCATTGCTATTTTCACGGCAGTGGGACAGTGGAATTCTTTCCAGGATACATTGATCTACATAACAGACCAGAAATTATATTCCCTTCAGTACCTTCTTTACCAGTATATCAACCAGGCCAGTTCTCTGGCGATGACAGTAAAGAACAGTGGCGGCGGTGCCATGAACATGGCGTCCCTGGCAACACAGCAGACCTCTACTTCCATTCGTATGACAGTTTCTGTTGTGGTAGTTCTGCCTATCTTGTTTATTTATCCTATGTTCCAGAAACATTTTGTAAAGGGAATTATGATGGGAGCTGTAAAAGGATGATGTTTTTGATCCCGGAAAGTTTTACAAGGGGACATCATTAATTAAAGGAGGAACAAAAAGCTTGAAAAAGACAGGAAAAAAATGGATGGCTCTGCTGATGGCATTTTCCATGGCAGCTCTTGGCGGAAGCAGTGAAAAGACAGCGAGATCGGTTCTTCCACGAGATGCCTTCCTGCGGGAATCTACTATTTAAGCCAGAATGAAAATTCTTTAGGACAGCTTCAGACAGACGGGGAATTAAAGCTGACAGGCGGAACTGACCGGCTGGCCTATTACATGGATAAAGACGGACGGGCTTATACAAATACACTGGTCGATGGAAGTATATGGCCCGGACGGAACCCGGATCCAGTCAGATAGTGGTTGGGATATTGTAACCGTAGAAGAGGATGTTTATAAGGACAGTGACTATACAGGCGCTGAAGTGAGAAAATGCAAAGCCGGTCCTTACGGCCGGAAGCAGCGTGATCGTAAATAACAGCGGAAAAAAATGGAAAAGTAAAGCTGGACGGTGTTACATACCAGGTAAAAAATTATGCAGTCCAGGTAACAGAATAAACAGAGGTTTAAGAAGGATCATCTCAGCGTACCACAGGTACCGGAAGAGATGGTCCTTTTTTTCTTTTTTGGATAATTATTGGAATTTATTGAAAAACATTCATCAGTAAGGGGAAAAGCAGTTATTACAGTTGTATGCGGAAAATATAAAAAGGAATTCCAGGTTACGGTATGGGAAAATTTTTTGCCGGATTGGGTTGCAGGAGAATATATCACAGCGCCATACACGAATTCAGGAAAAACAGGTTTATCGGTAGATATAAGCACTTCAGGAAAGCGAGCATTGTCATACCCATATACAGACCAGAAAGGGATTAAGCTGGCAGCAGGAGAAACGCTGACAGTATCCTGTGATGACACATATGAAGTCCAGAATTATTATGTAATCATTCCAGGAAATACAGACCTTCAGTATACAACTGTCATGCACAATGGAAATCCGTGGATGGTAGTAGATCCGGATGCAGGTGGATCCACCTCAACAGAAACTCCGTTTGATAAGGCAAATGTTTCATACACTGCAGAAGAGGAGTGTTACATTGCATTGATGATCCGGCGAAAAGCTAATAACAATGACTTTGACAGCGAGGAATTAAGTGCTTTGAGCAGTCATGTTGTATGTAAGATAAATCCGTAGTAAACGATGAAAGAAGGTGTAAATAAAGATGAATAGGAGCATATGTATGAGTATTCAGGTTTGTGTAACCGGCTTGGTTGCATATTTAAGTCAGAAATTAGGAGTAACCTTTTATCTTCTGGGCATTTTGCTCTGCCTGATGGTGATCGATTACCTTTCAGGTATGGCAGCAAGCGCAGTGGAGGCTTTAGATCATCCAGATGATAAATCTTATGGCTGGAGCAGCAGAAAGGGTGCTAAGGGCATTGCTAAAAAGGTAGCGTATCTTTTTGTGATCGCTGTAGGAATGGTAATTGATTATGTGATCATACAGACGTCTGGTGTATTGGGATTTAATCTCCCAAATACAATGCTTTCCTTGCTGGTTACAGTATGGTATATGTTGAATGAAGCATTATCTATTACGGAAAATGCCGGTCGTATGGGTGCACCGGTGCCGGAGTGGCTTATGAAGTACATAGCAGCACTGAAAAATAAGATTGATAGCAGTAGAGAAAATGTAAGCAGTGAGACTTAGGATGGAGGTGATCCATACATCTCCCGTAGGCAGCTCGGGTTATGGCTGCCATTTGCGACGTCGCAATTATCAGTAGAATAAAAATCATGCATATGTTATAATGTCAAAGTTACCGCCCCTATACCCGGTAAGGAAAGGGGGTGTCTCCAATATGGAACCAGTGCTTTCTTTTATTGTCGCTGTTGCGGCTGGTGTAGCCTGCCACTACATCATCAAATGGTTAGACGGTGACAAATAATCGGTAACTAGCCTATGGTTTAAGCCACCATACAAAAAACGGAATAGAAAAGCCCAGGGAATTGCGCTCCCTGGGCTTTTCGTTTTGCGTCTCCAATACTGGTGCTTTCTTAACGGCATTATAGCATATGCAGAAAATCTTTTCAAGATACCATTTGGAAGAAAGGAAATGCTATGAAAATATCAGATAACGGTTTAAATCTCATAAAAAAGTTTGAAGGCTGCCGACTAACGGCTTATCAAGATGCAGTAGGTGTCTGGACCATCGGATACGGCACCACCAATGCTGACAAAGCAATCACGGGAATTTCTATCCGTCAAGGTTTGCGGATCAGCCAGGAAACGGCAGATGAATGGCTGCGGCAGTCTGTAGATAAAAAGTATGGTCCAAAAGTAGACAAGTATAGTGCCTACAACTGGAATCAGAATGAATTTGATGCACTTGTAAGTTTTGCTTACAACATCGGATCTATTGATGGACTGACTGCATCTGGATCCCGCTCAAAAGGAGATCGCGGATAAAATCCAGGCATACAACAAGGCCGGAGGAAAAGTTCTGTCCGGTCTTATCAGAAGACGTCAATAAGAAATCCAGTAAATACAAGGTTTTTTAATAATACAAATCTTAATGAATTTTAAGAAAACCTCATTGTACATTTAAGAAAGATTTTCTATGATAAAGTTAGAAAGAAACGAAGAGCTGTTTTCACGGAACAGGATCAGGATAAAGAAAAAATTCCGGGAGAGCAGGAAAAGAAAAGGAGGTTACATAGGATATGGAGATCAAGAAACCAGCCATGGCAGGAACACTGGAATCCAGTGATTGCAGGTAACCGTAGAACCAGGAAATGGTTCTGTTGAGTTTAATCTGGAAAGCGCTGTGATCAATCAGTACGGCAACCAGATCCGCAAGGTAGTCCTTCAGACACTGGAGAACCTGGACGTAAAGGATGTAAAAATTTCAGTGGTGGACAAAGGGCGCGTTGGACTGTACCATTAAGGCAAGAGTAGAAGGTGCGGTATTCCGTTCTTTAGATCAGATCAAGGATATCCCATGGGGAGGTGCAGTAAGATGATCAATGCGAATAAGAAACGTTTAAGAAGAACCATGATGTTCTTAAATGCACAGAAGCCAGGTCTGATCAAGGACCCATATATCTACAAACCAGACTCCATTATGCTGGATCTGGAGGATGCGGTGCTGAGAACCAGAAAGATGCAGCACGTTTTTCCTTATATCATGCATTAAAAGAGATCAACTACAGAGGCTGCGAGAGAGTTGTCCGTATCAATGGCCTTGACACCCCATACTGGGAAGAAGATATCCACTGTGCAGTAGCAGGCGGCTGTGATGCCATCCGTATCCCGAAGACAGAAAGCGCACTAGATGTACAGAGAGTAGAAGCTGTAGTAGAAGAGTGCGAAAAGAAATACGGTATCCCGGAAGGCCACACACTGATCATGGCAGCAATCGAGTCTGCAAGAGGTGTTATGAAGGCTCTGGATATCTGCGAGGCATCTGAGAGACTGTTTGGTATCGCTCTTTCCGGTGGTGACTATACAAAGGACTTACAGACACACATTACCGGTACCGGTCTTGAACTGATGGGTGCACGCCAGAACATGATCATTGCAGCCCGTGCAGCTGGTGTACAGTGTTTTGATACTGTATACACAAACCTGGATGACATGGAAGGTTTCCGTCACGACGTAGAGACCATCCATTTAATGGGATTTGATGGAAAATCCATTATCAATCCACGTCAGATCAACATTGTACATGAGATCTTCACACCAACCCAGAAGGACATCATTTTCGCTGAAAAGTTGTTAAGGAAATTGATGAGAAAAAAGCTCAGGGTATCGGCGTATTTACTGTAGATGGCAAAATGATCGACATTGCATTCTATGACGGCGCAAAGAGGACCATCGAGCTTGCCAAGGCATCAGGCGTATATAAGGGGGATCTGTAAAATGATAAATGCAGTTGGAAGAGATATACCAGAAGAGATCCTGGAGATGACTGGTAAAGAGGTATTCCAGGGAAATCATTACAGGGACGGATATGTATACAAAAAGGACGGCCCATATACAAAGTGTGTGGTAAACAACACACAGAGCAAGCTGGTTGCAAACATCCATGATGTACTGGTAAAATGCGGCATCAAGGACGGAATGACCTTAGGTTTCCACCATCACTTCCGTGAAGGTGACTATATCGTAAATATGGTCATGGAAGAAGTACATAAGATGGGTATCAAGGATATCACTATCTGTGCAAGCTCCTTAGGTAAGGCACATGACCCGATCGTTCCTTATATCGAAGACGGAACCATCACCAATATCCAGTCCTCTGGTGTCCGCGGTAAGATCGGTGAAGCAATCTCTGCAGGTAAATTAAAGGGACTTGCAATCATGCGTTCCCACGGTGGCCGTGTAAGAGCAATCGAGAGCGGTGAGACAAGAATTGATATCGCATTTATCGGAACACCAACCTGTGATGACTATGGCAACTGCCGTGGTATCGGCGGCAAGAGTGACTGTGGCGTGCTTTCCTACGCTATGGTGGATGGTGACTATGCAGATAAGGTAGTAGCTATTACCGACTGCCTGGTACCATTCCCGAACTTCCCGGCACATATTTCCATGACCAAGGTTGACTATGTGGTAGTAGTAGACGCTATCGGTGATCCGAAGAAGATCGCTACCGGCGCAGCAAAGCCGACTACGGATATGAGAAAGCTGATGATGGCTGACTACTGTACCCAGTTCGTAGTAAACAGCCCATATTTCAAGGACGGATTCTCTTACCAGACCGGTGTAGGCGGTGCGTCTATCGCATCCACCATTTCCCTGGCTAAAATCATGAAGGAAAGAAATATCCGCATGCGTTTTGGCGTAGGCGGCCTGACAAAGCCAATGTGCGACCTGCTGATCAACAACCAGGTAGACTGCCTGCTTGATACTCAGGACTTTGACCTGGCAGCTGTAGAGTCTGTAAAGAACTTAAAGCATTTCCGTATTTCTGCCGGTGAGTACGCGGACCCATTTAACAAGGGTGCTGTTGTAAATAAGCTGGATTTCGTAATCCTGGCAGCACTGGAAGTAGACGTAAACTTTAACTGTAACGTAGTTGTAGGTTCTGACGGTGTGATCACCGGTGCACAGGGCGGACATCCTGATACAGCAGCAGGAGCTAAGTGTACTATCGTAATCGCTCCACTGCTTCAGGGAAGGATCCCGGCTATCTGCAGCGAAGTTACCACAGTAACCACTCCTGGAGAGAGCATTGACGTAGTTATCACGGATTACGGTATTGCTATCAACCCAAGAAGACAGGATCTGATCGAGGCAATGAAGGGCGTAGACCTGCCATTTAAGACCATTGAAGAACTGCGTGACATTGCATATTCTATCGTAGGCGAGCCGGAGAAGGTTCAGTTTGGAGACAGAGTTGTAGGTATCATCGAAGCCCGCGATGGCACGATCATGGACGTTGTACGCCAGATCAAGCCATATGAGTTTGCTGACTAAGCAAACCAAAAACAAGCGGCTGCGCAGCAGACATTTGTTTTTGGTGCGTGTCAGCAACGAACAAACCGCCTGCGTAAGCAGGCAGTGGAGCGCGTAAGCGCGGGTTTGTGAGTCTGAGAAGTTTGTGAGTCTGCAAAATTTATAAATCTACAAAACAAGGCCCATGCAGGCTGCCGGTACGGCAGCGGCATGGGCCTTTTCCATTTGAAAATTTCAAACCATGAGAATTTATCTCATCTCATTCAAAATATCCAGATCCGACACAGGTTTGATCATATAGTTATCAATGATATTCTTCTCTTTCGCCTCTGCCAGTTCCCGGTCTACCTGGTTGGCCATGATCAGGCGGAGCATTCCATTATATCTTCCCTTAACAGACATACAGAAATCTACAGCGGAATTTCCGTCAATGAACTGTTCTACAACCAGAGCATCAAAAAGGTATGATTTCAATTTTTCTGCGGCTTCTTTAAAATCCATAACACAGGTGACCTGTATATCCCGTTTTGAGAAGTTGCGTTCTAAGAGACGGAGTACCTTAGGATTATCATCCACGATCAGCAATGAGATTTTTTCTCCTGACTGTTCTGAGAGATTTTTTCTCACACCATCCAGCGCATCCTGGACAGACGGGGCAAAGCTGCTGTTTCCATCTGGTACAGATGCAGGAAAGTACAGATGGAATACAGAACCGACGCCAGGTGCGCTTTCCGCATTTACCACGCCTCTGTGAGAAGTGACGATCTGTTCTGTAAGGGCCAGCCCAAGTCCTGTTCCTTTTCCACCTTTTTTAGTAGTAAAGAAAGGATCAAAGATCTGCTTTAATACATCCGGACTCATACCGCAGCCATTGTCCCGTATATCAATGCGCACATACTGATCCCAGGCATTTTCATTTCCAATAGGAAGATCCGGATCCAGATCCTTTTTATCTAACAGAATGGCAGATACCTCGATCTCACCGGTTTCATGTCCAATGGCATGGATGGCATTGACGCCAATATTTAAGATCACCTGATTTAACTGGGTCTCGTTTCCTACGATGGTAACACCTGGAAGGTTAATATTTTCTTTCAGTTCAATATTATCCGGACATACGGAGCGGACCATTTTCAAAGCACGTTTAAATACTCGGTCAGCGTCTAAAGTCTTAAAGGCAGTTTCCATATTTTTGCGGCTGAGAGAAGAAATCTGCTGTATGATCTCCTTGGCTTTTACAGAAGCATCATAAATTTCTTTGGCACTGTCATAGTTGTCGGAGCCTTCCGGAAGATCCATCATGAGAAATTCCGCATAGCCCATGATGGGTGTCAGCAGGTTATTAAATTCATGGGCAATACCGCCGGTCATGGTTCCCATGATCTGTAAACGCTGCTGGTGGGCAATGGTTTCCTCACTTTGGTGCATTCGCTCTAAGATCCCGTTTAATTCTGTTAAATAAGAGATCTGCTGACGGTCCTTTCTGCTCTTTAACATCAGATGGAAAATATAGGAAGCAGCAGCAAGAATGGTAAAAAGAACACCTGTAAATACAAAAAGCAGTTTTAAGGCGCCTTTTTCCAAAGGTACATACATATCACTCTGGTCCATAACAGCGCTGACAATGATAAAATCATCCCCAATATAGGCAGGGGTATAGGCGCTGACTTTCTCCACTCCCGGGGCACCTGGTTTGGTCCACCAGTAGGAATAATATTCATCCACAGCCGTCAGTCCCTGTTTTTGCCGGTCGATCATATTGCTGAGACTGGTGAGATTTTTTCCGGGAAACATTTTTTCACGTCCGTTTATTACATCAATTCCCCATTGCTCCAGCTGTGGATGCATCAGTACGATGCCATTGTGGTCTTTTAATATGAAATAACCGTTGGTTCCTACATTTAAGGGGCGTATGGTCTTATTGTAATAGGCCATGCCATTTAAGATCATGGAAATGGTTTCTCCGGTGTCGGTTTCGTAGTGGAGCATAAGATAGTGACTTTCATTTCCAATCTTTACCAGTCTGAAACACATCTGATCATCGATTTTTGACTCAGAAAGTGTCTCTTCCGGCTCATTGTCTGTACCGGATGTCAGGATGGTTTCTCCTTTTTTCTTGATGATAACATCCTGGACTACAGGACCATGCTCTTTTACATAAGTATCCCAGAGCGTTTCCCGTTCCTGTTCGTTTAAAGTATGGCTGCAGCTCCACATGCTTCTTATGTCAGATGCATATTCGCTGATGGTTTCTTCCAGACGTCCGGAAAGGCTTTCCACTGCTAAAAGCATCTGATCTTTCTGATTGCGCACAGCGGAGTTGCGGTATTCTTTCCAGATCCCGTTGCCGACGCATAAAAGTGCCAGGATAGCAGCAGCTAAAAATGCCGCAACCAGATAGAAGCGGCTGTTTTTCTTTAATGAGTCCATAGACAGGAAACGATTTTCTTTGCAGTTTTCATTCTTTTCCATATAAGCGATCATGTCCTTTCAGGTTGACTTGCTTCTTTGGTAATATTATAATGAATTTAATGCATATATGCAAAAGTTTTATGATAATTCCACGAAATCACACAAGAATAGGAAAAGAAACATGGCAGATAAAGTACTGATCGTTGATGACGACATTTCTATTTGTAAATTACTGGAAAAAGTAATGCACAGCAATGAACTTGATACAGAAGTGGCAGGAAGCGGAAAAGAAGCCCTGGAGCTGTTAAAACACCACACATATGATGTGATCCTTATGGATATCATGCTGGGAGATATGGAAGGTTTTGATGTGATCAAAGAACTTCGTGCAAGCGGGATCCAGACACCGGTGATGATCGTCAGCGGGCGAAATGAGGATTATGACTCTTTATATGGTCTTTCTATTGGAGCTGATGACTATATTACAAAGCCTTTCAGACCGTTGGTCCTTGGGGCAAAGGTAAAGGCTTTGATCCGCCGTACCAAAAATATGGGAAATCATTCCGATACCATTCAGTGCGGTCCTTTCACCTACGAAAGTTCTACCATGCGTTTTTATAAAGATGGGGAAGAATTGATCTTATCTTCTAAAGAAAGCGCGCTGCTTTTATTATTTATTAAGCATCCGGGCCAGGTATATACAAAAGACATGATCTACGAGCAGGTATGGGGAACCACCATCGCCATTGATGACAATGCCATTATGGTCTATATCAACCGTCTGCGCAGCAAGATCGAAAAAGACAGGCAGAAACCAGAGCATATTATTACGGTACGCGGGATGGGATATCGGTTCCTCCCGTAAATGTACGAAGATTAATACAAACCTTAACAAATTGTAAGATAAATCCCTTATACCTGTAAGGTTGCCTCGATATACTCATTTACAGATAGAAACATGACATAAAAATGTAAAGGAGAGAAAGAGTATGTCAGAGGTTGTAGTAGGTCTTCTTGGTTTTGCCTGTATCGTTGCTATCGTTGTAACACTTTTTAAGAGCAAAACCCTTCCCAGCATCGCATTTATCATCTTCCCGATGATCCTGGGAGCAATTCTTGTATTTGGCGGTTACTATTCATGGGAAAACATTGGTAAGCTGATCAAAAGCGGTTTTTCCAGCACAGGTCCAACAGCGGCACTGTTCGTATTCAGCGTTCTGTACTTCGGTATCATGACCGATGCAGGAATGTTTGATGTAATTATCGGAAAGTTAATGCTGTTAGTTAAGGACAATGTCATTGGCGTCTGTGTCATGACCTGTATCATTGCCCTGATCGGGCATCTGGATGGCGGCGGCGCTTCCACTTTCTGTATCGTAGTTCCGGCTATGCTTCCTGTTTACAAGAAGATGCATATGCGTCCGGCAACATTACTTCGTATTGCAGTTATTTCCATGGGTGTTTTAAACCTGATGCCATGGGCTGGTCCTACTATGAGAGCAGCAACCGTTCTTGGTATTGAGGCAGGTTCCTTATGGCAGACTCTTTTACCGATCCAGGCATGTGGTATCGTACTGGCACTGGTTGTTGCAGTATTAAACGGTATCATTGAGCAGAAGAGAGGCGCTGGTTTAAATGGTAAGCTGGCGAAAGAAGCAGCTCATCTGAGCGTAGAAGAAGTAGCTGCAGCTGATGCGGAAAATAAAGATCTGGCTCGTCCAAAACTGTTTGTATTCAACGTTATTTTAACCATTGCAGTTATCGCACTGTTAATTAAAGACATATTTCCAAGCTATGTTCCTTTCATGCTGGGTGTTGCAATTGCAATTCTGGTAAACTACCCAGGCGCAAAGATGCAGAAAAAGATCATCAACCTTCATGCAGGTCCGGCTCTGATGATGTGCTCTACCTTAATGGGTGCAGCTGTATTAATGGGTATCCTGGTTAAGGACATTGAAGGTGTAAACAGTGTTATCACCTGTATGTCAAACCTGATCAGCAGCATTTTACCGGCAGCACTTGGACAGCATCTGCCATTAGTAATTGGTATCTTAAGTGTACCGTTAGCACTGGCTTTCGATACAGACAGCTACTTCTACGGAATGCTTCCTGTTATGATCGGAATTGGCGAAGGATTTGGCGTTGGAGCAATGCCGATCGCAGTTGCCATGGTTGTATGCCGTAACTGTGCAACCTTTATCAGCCCAATGGTACCTGCAACTTTATTAGGTGTAGGTCTGGCAGATGTAGATATCAAAGACCATATTAAATTCAGCTTCCTGTGGGTATGGGGCTTCAGTATCATCTGTATGCTTATTGGAGCAATTGTAGGAATTATTCCATTATAATCCTATAACAGATCATTACATAAAATCAGATAGATAAATTTAAAATTCAAATCCTCCCCCATAAAGGAGCTGCTGCAGGCGTATCGTTGCGGCAGCTCCTTTGTTTATAATGCATATCAGGAACGCACTGGTGGTCTGTTTGCATATTTTAAATGTATTGACTTTCCGTTCAAATCTGCCTAATATTAAAACCAGGTCAGATTTCACGAAGAGATCGTGAAATAGCAAGGAGATAAAGGATTATGACAAAAGATCTGACAACTGGAAAGATCATGCCTATTCTGGTGAAATTTACCATTCCACTGGTTTTGGGAAATCTGTTCCAGCTGACGTACAATGCAGTAGACAGCATTATTGTAGGACATTTTGTAGGAAAAGAGGCACTGGCAGCGGTTGGTATCTGCAACCCGATCACAACACTTATGATCTTATTCTTAAATGGTCTGTGCATGGGAGCTGCTATTTTAATGGGAATGCAGTATGGAGCCAAAGACTATGATACCCTGCACCGCCAGATCAGCACCACCATGCTTTCAGGAGTGGTCTTTTCTGTTACATTGACTGTGCTCTGTGTTATTTTTGCAGTGCCTATGTTAAAACTGATCCAGGTAGATCCGTCTATTATGGATCTGACAGCAGAATACCTGCGGATCATATTCTGGGGATTGATGTTTACATTTTTATATAACTTCTTTTCCAGTACCTTAAGGGCATTGGGAGACAGTAATTCCCCGCTGTATTTCCTGATCATCAGTGCCGTGTTAAATGTATTTGGCGATCTGTTTTTCGTTATCGTTTTAAAGGATGGAAGCAGGGGCTGTGCTATTTCCACGGTATTAAGTGAAGCTTTATGCAGCCTGTTTTGTGTGATCTATATCCAGAAAAAAGTGCCTCTTCTGCGTCTTGGAAAAAAATGGCTGGTATTTGACAGCCGTCTTTTAAAGAAGACCATTGCCTTTGGCTGGGCATCTGCCATGCAGCAGGCAACTGTGCAGCTTGGAAAGATCGGTATCCAGGCGATCGTAAATACCATGGGCGTATCTGTTTCAGCCGCATTTGCGGTTGTCAACCGTATTGACGATTTTGCTTATACACCGGAGCAGAACATTGCTCATGCCATGACTGCCCTTATGGCCCAGAATAAGGGAGCCGGAAAGATCGACCGCATGAAAGAAGGGTTCCGCTGCGGCATCATACTGGAGACCATTTACGGTATCCTGATCTTTATCATCTGTTTTGCGCTTGCAAGACCTCTTATGATGATGTTTGTAAAAGATGAAGAGGTTATTGGACATGGTGTAACTTATCTGCACCTGATTTCTGTAATGTACCTGCTTCCGGCTCTTACCAATGGTATCCAGGGATTTTTCCGTGGCATCGGAGATCTGAAGATCACATTAATAAGCAGCTTTATCAACATGGCGCTGCGTGTTCTGGCAGCTGCGCCTTTAGTATTTATATGGAAAATGGGAATCGAAGCACTGCCATATTCCTATCTGGCTGGCTGGATCGGAATGCTGGTTGCAGAGACACCATTACTTTTAAAGACGTATAAGACCTGGGGAAAGAAAGGAGAAACACCATGTTAGAAGGAAGACCATTAAAAGGATATGAACTGGAGCGTTTGAAAGAATTCTTAAAGTCCATGGACCTGGATTATGATACAGGAATTGAATACAGCATCTGCCTGGAAGATGAGGATTACCGCATTATTGCAGCTGGTTCTGTAGAGGAAAATGTATTAAAATGCATTGCCATTTCTCCGGATCATCAGGGAGAAGGGCTGTCCGGCACTATTATTTCCCACCTGACCCAGTATGAGTTTGAAAAGGGCAGAAGTCATTTATTAATGTATACAAAACCGAAAAACCAGGCTATGTTTGAGGACCTGGGTTTTTATACCATTTTAAAGACAGACCGGGTTTTGTTTATGGAAAATAAAAAGACAGGTTTTACAGATTTTATGGAAAAAGTAAAGGCAGAAAGTCCGGAGGATGCCTTAAAAGAAGGAAAAGTCATTGGTGCGATCGTAGCAAATTGCAATCCATTTACACTGGGACACCGCTATCTTATAGAAACTGCTTTAAAACAGTGTGATTATCTCCATCTGTTCGTGCTTTCTGATAAGCGTACCTTTTACAGTGCCTCTGAGCGTTATGAAATGGTGAAAGAAGGTGTAAAGGATCTGGACCGGGTGATCTTACATCAGACTTCTGATTATATTATTTCTGCAGCTACCTTTCCAACCTACTTTATGAAGGAAAAAACAGAGGCAGGAAAGGCAAACTGCCGCCTTGATCTGGAATTATTTGGAAAAAGGATCGCGCCGGAATTACACATTACAAAGCGCTTTGTGGGAACAGAGCCAAACTGTGCTGTTACGGACTGTTATAATGTGACTATGAAAGAGGTCCTTCCGGGATTGGGAATTGAAGTAACAGAGATCCAAAGAAAAGAACAGGAAGGAACCGCCATCAGCGCTTCCCGGGTGCGTCAGGCAGTAAAGGAAGGCAAAACAGAAGAGATCCGGGGCCTGGTACCGGAAAGTACCTGGAAGCATATAGCAGGAGAGAGATCATGACAAAAGAAGAACGGACCCTTGTTATCATAGACCGTCTGAAAAAAGAATATCCCGATGCAGGCTGCACCTTAGACTACAATCAGGCCTGGAAACTGCTTGTCAGCGTCCGTTTAGCAGCCCAGTGTACAGACGCCAGAGTCAATATCGTAGTGGAAGACCTGTATAAAAAGTTTCCAGATGTAAATTCCCTGGCAGATGCACCGGTGGAAGAGATTGAAGCTATTGTAAAGCCATGTGGCCTGGGACACAGCAAGGCAAGGGATATCAAAGCCTGTATGACCCGGTTAAAAGAAGATTATAACGGGAATGTTCCTGATGATTTTAACGCTCTTTTAAAGCTGCCGGGAGTAGGCAGAAAAAGCGCCAATCTGATCATGGGAGATGTGTTTGGAAAACCTGCCATTGTAACAGATACCCATTGTATCCGTCTGGTAAACCGTATGGGATTGGTAGATGGCATCAAAGAGCCGAAAAAGGTGGAAATGGCCCTTTGGAAGTTAGTTCCGCCGGAAGAAGGAAGCGACTTCTGCCATCGTCTTGTGTACCATGGAAGAGCCGTGTGCAGCGCAAGGACGAAGCCGGACTGTGAACATTGCTGCGTAAAGGACGTGTGTGTTACTGCGTGTGGGGTAGGCACTTTTGGAACCGAAAGTGCCGTACGATAAAGTAATGGTTGTGAGAATTTGCCGTATTTAAATGCGGAGCCACGGCAAATTCTGTTGCTGGTCATGCAACGCATGAACAGTAACACGTGTGTGAAAAAGTGGGCGTAGAAGGCTGAAAAATGCCCTGTTAAGAAGCAATAAAAAATACGCTAAAAAGCTGTTAATACAATTTAATAAAAAGACAAAATAGTCTTGTAGAAGGCAAAAATTGTCCAGAGAAATCCCTCTCTTTTTTTATTATACTTAGTGCATAAGTTCCAAGAAGATTGATGCCGGGAAAGCTGCTGTTGGCAGATATGACAGGTAAATGATCTGAGATGAGAACAAAATCCAGTATAAAAAAGAGAGGGATATTTTTATGAAAGGGATCATGAAAAAAGCGGTTTTCCTTGCAGCTGCCGGTATGACGGCGCTGGCGCTTTCCGGATGTTCAGCGGGCAGTGGCGGAAAGCGGATCGTGCGTATTTCCCATGCGCAGTCTGAAACACATCCGGAGCACCTGGGGCTTTTAGCATTTAAGGAATATGTGGAAGAACGACTGGGAGATAAATACGAGGTACAGATCTTTCCAAATGAATTGTTAGGATCAGCACAGAAAGCCATTGAGCTGACACAGACAGGTGCCATTGATTTCGTTGTGGCAGGTACTGCCAATCTGGAAACTTTTGCCAGTGTATACGAGATCTTCAGTATGCCGTATCTGTTTGACTCCGAAGAGGTTTACAAGTCCGTAATGGAAGACTCCGATTACATGGAAAATGTATACGAGTCCACAGACGAGGCAGGTTTCCGTGTGGTTACCTGGTACAATGCAGGAACCAGAAACTTTTATGCGAAAACACCTATTAATACACCGGATGATCTGAAAGGCAAAAAGATCCGTGTACAGCAGAGTCCTGCCAGCGTTGCCATGGCAAATGCTTTTGGTGCAGCAGCAGCTCCCATGGGCTTTGGTGAGGTTTATACAGCCATTCAGCAAGGCGTGATCGACGGAGCAGAGAACAACGAGCTGGCGCTGACCAACAATAAGCACGGCGAAGTTGCAAAATATTATACATACAACAAACATCAGATGGTGCCGGATATGCTGGTTGCAAACCTGAAATTCTTAAACAGCTTAAGCCCGGAAGAATATCAGGTATTTAAAGAGGCAGCCCAAAAGTCCACAGAAGTAGAGCTGGAAGAGTGGGATAAGAGCATTGATGAGGCAAAAAAGATCGCAACTGATGATATGGGAGTGGAATTTATCGATGTGGATGTCAATGCATTTAAACAGAAGGTACTTCCTCTCCACGAAAAGATGTTAAATGAAAATCCAAAGATCCGTGATCTTTATGAACATATCCAGGAAGCAAATGAGGCAGCGGCCGGAAAGGAAGGCAAGTAATGGAAAATATGCGAAAAGTAAGAAAAACCATGATGAAAGTGCTGGGCTATCTGATCATTTTCCTGTTTATGATGATGACAGCAGTGGGAAGCTACCAGATCATCACAAGATATTTCTTTAACCGGCCAAGTACAGTATCAGAAGAGCTGCTGACCTATTCCTTTACCTGGATGTCCCTTCTGGCGTCTGCCTATGTTTTCGGCAAGAGAGACCATATGAGAATGGGATTTATGGCAGATAAACTGACCGGAAATTTCAGAAAATATCTGGAGATCATCATTGATCTGTTATCCTTTAGCTTTGCGGCAGTTGTTATGGTATACGGCGGCTGTTCTATTACAAAACTGACTATGATCCAGACTACAGCATCTTTGCGTGTGCCAATGGGGTATATATACGTGATGGTGCCTGTAAGCGGTATCCTTATTATGATTTTTGCGGCTATGAACGCAGTGGAAATGTTCCATCATGAGTTCAAAGAAGCCGGGGAGGTGAGAGTATGACAATCGCAGGACTTTGCGGACTGATTATATTTGTGTTGCTGGCGGTCATGCTGATTGCAGGCGTACCTATTGCTGTCGCATTAGCTGTTTCTTCTATTTGCGCGATCTTGCCGGTTTTAAATATGGGTGCAAGCGTACTGACCGGCGCCCAGAGAATTTTCTCCGGTATCTCCGTATTCAGCCTTCTTGCCATTCCTTTCTTTATCCTGGCAGGAAACCTGATGAATAAGGGCGGTATCGCTATCCGTCTTATCAATTTTGCAAAGCTTTTTACAGGCAATATCCCAGGTGCATTAGCCCACACCAATGCAGTGGCAAATATGCTGTTCGGTGCCATTTCCGGTTCCGGTACAGCGGCAGCTTCTGCTATGGGTTCCATTATTGGACCTATTGAAGAGGAAGAAGGTTATGACCGTGATTTCTCTGCAGCAGCCAACATTGCAACTGCTCCTACAGGACTTTTAATTCCTCCAAGTAATGTTATGATCACATTTTCCCTGGTCAGTGGAGGAACCTCTGTAGCAGCTCTTTTCATGGCAGGTTATATCCCGGGTATCCTCTGGGGCCTTGCTTGTATGGTAGTTATCTACGTTTTCGCAAAGAAAAAAGGCTATCGCAGCACAAAGAAATATACTGCTTCTGAAAAGATCAAAGTATTTTTCCAGGCGATCCCATGCCTGTTTATGATCATCGTTGTTATCGGCGGCATTATCTCCGGTATATTTACTGCTACAGAAGGAAGTGTAGTTGCAGTTGTATACAGCATGGTACTGGCAATTTTCTTCTACAAATCCATTAAGCCTTCTGAACTGCCAAAGATCTTCCTTGACAGTGCGGAAATGACGGGTATCATCATTTTCCTGATCGGCGTATCCAGTATTATGAGCTGGGTCATGGCATTTACAGGTATCCCAACTGCAGTAAGTACTGCTATGCTTGGTATCAGCAATAACCGTTACGTGATCCTGTTTATTATCAATATCCTGCTGCTGATCGTAGGTACTTTTATGGACATGACACCGGCGTGCCTGATCTTTACCCCGATCTTTTTGCCGATCTGTCAGGCACTGGGAATGAACACCATTCATTTCGGTATCATGATGATCTTTAACCTGTGTATCGGAACCATTACACCGCCAGTTGGAACTACACTGTTTGTAGGTGTAAAAGTAGGAAAAACAAGGATCGAGCAGGTGATCCAGCCATTGCTTTATTACTTTGGAGCCATCTTTATTGTACTGTTGTTAGTTTCCTACATTCCAGCGCTGTCACTTTGGCTGCCGGGACTGCTGGGATATGTATAAAAAATAGGAGATCTGCCTGCTGAGGCAGGTGGAAAGGTGCAGCAGAACAGGCAAGGCGCATAAGACCCCGGAAATTTTATACCCCGGGGTCTTTTTTTGTTGCCAACTTTTTTTGCATATAGTATAATTTCTGATGATACCAGGGGACAAAGTTTGGAAGACCGACGCAAGCTTGCTTGCAGGAGGACTTGCAAAATTGGGACCCGCCAAAAACATGAGTAAGAAGCCATTTTTGTTAAAAAATGAGCGGATTACGAATGTTTTCTAGGATTGCGGGAGCACACAGTGCGGAGCAATCCGGTATCATCAAAAAGACCGAATTACAGGGGACGCAAGGCATTTAGCAATATGCAGTGGCCCTGGTGACAGAAAGGAAGAACGAACATGACAATCAGGATCGGTATTTTAGGTTATGGTAATCTGGGAAAAGGAGTAGAGTGTGCCATTAAGCACAATCCAGATATGGAACTGAAGGCAGTATTTACAAGAAGAGATCCTTCCACCCTTTCCATTCTTACAGAAGGCGCAAAAGTTTATTCAGTGAATGACGCACCTGCAATGAAAGATGAGATCGATGTTCTGATCATCTGCGGCGGCAGCGCTACAGATCTTCCAAAACAGACTCCAGAAATGGCAAAATATTTCAATGTAATTGACAGCTTTGATACACACGCAAGAATTCCGGAACATTTTGAGGCAGTAGATAAGGCAGCAAAGGAAAGCGGCCATATCGGACTGATCTCCGTAGGCTGGGATCCAGGCATGTTCTCCTTAAACCGTCTGTATGCAAATGCTATCCTTCCAGGCGGAAAAGATTATACATTCTGGGGCAAGGGCGTAAGCCAGGGACATTCTGACGCCATCAGACGGATCGCAGGCGTTAAGGATGCAAGACAGTATACCATTCCGGTAGAAAGTGCCTTAGAGGCAGTAAGAAGCGGCAGTGAGCCGGAACTGACTACCAGACAGAAACATACCAGAGAGTGCTTTGTAGTGGCAGAAGAAGGCGCAGATCTTAAGAAGATCGAAGAAGAGATCGTTACCATGCCAAACTACTTTGCCGATTATGATACTACTGTACACTTCATCAGCGAAGAGGAGCTGTTAAGAGACCATGCAGGTATCCCACATGGCGGCTTCGTGATCCGTACAGGAAAGACCGGCTGGAACAATGAAAATTCTCATGTAATTGAATACAGCTTAAAACTTGACTCCAACCCTGAATTTACTTCTTCTGTACTGGCTGCTTATGCAAGAGCTGCATACCGTTTAAGAAAAGAAGGACAGACTGGATGCAAGACTGTATTTGATATTGCACCAGCTTATCTGGCAGCAGAAGACGGAGCATATTTAAGAAAGCACATGCTGTAGGAGAAATACTATGACTTATGTTCAGAGAACCATTTGCCCTTATGACTGTCCCACATCCTGTGGACTGTTAGCAGAAACCGACGGAAAGAAGATCTTACGTGTCAAAGGTGATAAGACCCACCCAGCCAATAAAGGTCTGATCTGTGGGAAGATGCAGCATTATGAGGAGTCCATAAACAGTGAAAAAAGGATCCTTACACCTCTTCGCCGTACCGGCAAAAAAGGCAGCGGGCAGTTTATGCCCATTACCTGGGAGGAAGCAGGAGATGAGATCGCAGAGCGTTTTCTGAACATATGCAGGGAGGATGGCCCCCAGGCTATCCTTCCCGCTGTCTACTCGGGAGTCATGGGCCAGATCCAGAGAAAGTGCGGGGAAGCATTTTTTAACCGTTTAGGTGCCTGTTCCCTGGTACTGACTCTCTGTGCATCTGCTAAAGGTGCCGGTTACAGTGCCGTTGCCGGAAAAACCGGCTGTCTGGATCCGAGAGAGCTGGAAAACAGCGATTTCTTTCTCATCTGGGGCAGCAATATCATGGCTACCAGGCTGCAGATCTTACCTCTTCTTGCCAGAAAACGGAAAGAAGGAAAACAGGTGATCCTGATCGAAGCCTGTGGCAGAGACAGTGCCTCTCTCTGCGACAAAGCGGTCTATATCCGTCCTGGAACAGACGGGGCTTTAGCTCTTGCCATGATGCATGTTCTCTGGCGGGAGCATTTAGAAGATGAGGATTTCTTAAGGAACCAGGCGGATGGTTATGAGCAGTTTTTACCGGAGATCCGGAAAGCTACGCCTGAATGGGCACAGAACATTACGGGGATCCCTGCTGAGGTGATCGAAGAACTGGCGCTTGTTTACGGAAAAGCAAAAGCGCCTGCTATTGTACTGGGAAGCGGTCTTTCCCGTTACGGAAACGGTGGAATGACCGTGCGGCTGATCACTATCCTTTCTGCTTTTACAGGAGCCTGGAAGCGGCCAGGCGGTGGCATCTGCGGATGCGACCACAATCTGGGTGATTTTGTTGATACAAAACAGATTACAAGACCGGATCTCAGAAAAGAACCGGCACGGATCGTAAATATCAACCAGCTTTCATCTGCTTTAAATGCAGAAGGAAAAGATAAGATAAGGGCTTTTTATGTATATGCAGGAAATCCGGTGAATTCTGTATGCAACCAGACGGGGCTTTTAAAGGGAGTTGCGAGGGAAGACCTGTTTACAGTGGTTCATGAGCGGTTTATGACAGATACAGCTCTTTATGCGGACATTATCTTACCGGCCACTTTTTCTGTGGAGCAGACAGACTGCTTTAAGCCATACGGATATGGTACTTTTGCAGTGGCTAATAAAATCATTGATCCGCCGGGACAGTGTAAGAGCAACTGGGATACCTTCTGTTTTCTGACCGGGAAGTTGGGATTTGAGGAAGATTACTTTAAACAGACAGCAGAAGATGCCCTGGAGGATCTGCTTTCCCATCCCGGAAAGGATCTGGCGCGGCTGTCAGAAGAACAGTGGCAGTTTTTAAGAGAAGGCGGCACGATTTCTGCAGATTTTGCGGATCACTGTGATTTTAAAACACCTTCCGGGAAGTTTATGATCGTAAATAAGTCGTTGAAGGATCCTGTTCCCCACTATATACCGTGTTACGACGGTACATATCCATTCCATCTGATCTCAGTGCCTGACAGTCATACCTTAAATTCTATTTTTTTGGAGCGTGACAGTCTGGTGGAAAACAGAGGCCCCATGTCCCTGTTGCTCCATCCACAGGACGGAGCAGAACTGGGGATCCAGGATGGAGATCCGGTTACAGCCTGGAATGACCTGGCAGAGGTAGAATTTAAGGCTGTGTTTACAGATCAGATCGCCAGAAAAACAGCAGCAGCATCCGGCGTGTACAGCTCCTCTATTACCGGGCAGCGTTTTCAGGTAAATGCCTTAAATCATGAACGCCTGTCTGATATAGGTGAAGCTACGACACTGAATGATAACACCATTAACATAAAAAGGAGTACCTTTTGAAACAGTATTTTGTACCATTTAAAGAATTACGTTCCCTGACAAGAGGAGAAAAATTTGCAGTATTGTCCCTGATCCCGTTATATTTCATTGTCATTGGCCTGTTTCTTCAGCCAATCAACGAGATCATTCCGGGAATTATACGGATCGTGCGGGAGCCGGACGTACTGATCACAGACTATTTTGCAGTAGGAGGAATTGGAGCTGCCCTGATCAATGCGGGGCTTACAACTCTGCTCAGCATTGCCCTTCTCTATTTTTCGGGAAAGGAGATGGACGGTCATACCATTACTTCCAGCTGTCTGATGTTCGGATTTTCTCTTTTTGGAAAGAACATTGTCAACATCTGGGCCATTATGGCAGGTGTTGTTTTGTATGCGAAATATCATGGTACTTCTTTAAAACGTTATCTGTATGTAGGTCTGTACGGCACCAGTCTTTCCCCTATTATGACACAGATGATGCATATCGGAAAATTTCCTGCGTCGGTCTGTCTTATGCTGTCACTGCTTTTGGGACTGGCTATAGGCTTTGTGCTGCCGCCTTTGTGTACCCATGTGCACTACGCCCATCAGGGATATTCCCTGTATAACGTAGGATTTGGCGCAGGTATTATTGCAACGGTAGTAGTATCTCTTGCTAAATCTTTCGGGATCAAAGTAGAATCCCGCCTGATCTGGTCTGTTGGAAATAATACCCTGTTTGCTGTTTTACTTATGTCTTTATTTGGCTGTATGATCGCATCAGCAGTGGCAGTGCGGGGAAAGACGATCCTGGAGTCTTATAGACGTATCCTGAAAACATCAGGGATTGGTGGAACCGATTATCTGAAAGATGAAGGCGGAGCTACTACTGTATTTAATATGGGTGTCAATGGCCTGTTTGCCACTCTGTTCGTTCTGGCAGTAAAGGGGATCTGAACGGTCCTACGATCTGTGGTATTTTACGATCGTTGGTTTCAGCTCCACAGGAAAGCATTTAAGAAATATCGCCCCTATCATGTTTGGGGTCTATCTTGCAAGCTTTACCAAAACATGGGCGATTAACCAGCCATCCCTATCCTTGCGCTGTTATTTTCCACTACACTGGCGCCTGTAGCAGGAAGGTTTGGCCCGGTGGCAGGCATTATTGCAGGTTATCTTCATTCTTCCGTTGCTTTAAACGTAGGAATTGTATACGGAGGCATGAATTTGTATAACAATGGTTTTGCCGGCGGTATTGTTGCAATCTTTTAGTACCTGTGGTACAGTCAATCAGTGACAGAAGAGCAAGAGCGAGAGGCGAGCTGTCCCTGTAGTGTCCTGCCTGCTGATGGGAATAAAAATTCCAAAAACATGAAATATGGGAAAGAAGGAAATTGGCTATATGGATGAACGTTTGAAAAACAGCTGGATTTTGCCCTGGAGATCGATAAGGAAAAAAATATTCTCCGCCAGACTCATTTATCCGGTCACGGAAGAAATGAAAATGACGCAGAACATGCGTGGCATATGGCGATCATGGCCTATCTTTTACGGGAGTATTCCAATGAGCCTGTTGATATTACCAGAGTCATGCTTATGTGTCTGATCCATGATGTAGTGGAGATCGACGCCGGGGATACTTATGCCTATGATGAAGAAGGCAAGAAGACCCAGAAGGCAAGGGAAGAGGCGGCAAAAGAACGGATCTATTCCCTGCTTCCTGAGGATCAGAAAGAGGAACTGGCAGCTATTTTTGACGAATTTGAGGAAAGTAAGACACCGGAGTCAAAATTTGCCCATGCAATGGACAATCTTCAGCCATTGATGCTTAACAACAGCAATGACGGAGGGACTGGAGAGAACACGGTGTCAGCGCAAAGCAGGTTTACGGCCGCCAGAGCCGCACAAAAGAAGGTTCTGAAAAACTGTATGAGGTTACAGATCAGATCATAAAAACATAGGGAGAAGGGGAATTTAAAATGAAATTAGCAGTTATCTATGACTCAAAACAAATAATACAGCGGCAGTAGCAGGCTATATGGCAGAGGCAATGAACAGCCTTGAAGGGGTAGAGGCAAAACATTCCTGTATTCAGAAGTAGATACAGAGTTTGTAAAAGAATGTAAAGGCGTTGTGTTTGGCTGTCCTACTTATGCAGCTGGTCCTACATCTGATTTTTATACCTGGATGGAGAAAATGCAGGCGGTCTGAATTTGGCCGGAAAATTAGGCGGTGTATTTGCTACAGAACAGTACATCCATGGCGGTGCTGACCTGACTATGAACGCGCTGCTCATCCACCTGTTAGTATATGGAATGATGATCTATTCCGGCGGAGCTTCCTTTGGCAAACCAGTGATCCACATGGGACCGGTAGAAGTCAGCCCAAAGAAAGAAGATTTCAAAGAACTGTTTGAGATCTTTGGCAAACGTTTTGCAACACAGGCGTTAAAGATCAACGGATAAACCTATTATCAAAAAGGAAACTACGAAAAATGAAAACAGCAGGAAACAACAGAAAACCACATCAAACCGAGTGGCCCTTTATGGTCTTCTTATAGCTCTGGCCTTTGTATTAAGCTATGTTGAAACATTATTCCCTGTTTATCTGGGAGCGCCGGGCGTGAAGCTGGGGTTAGCCAATCTGGTAACAGTCATTGCCCTGTATGGCCTGGGAGTGAAAGAAGCCTTTGCCATTAATGTAGTGCGTGTATTGTTATCCGGCTTTACATTTGGAAATATGTCGTCGATCCTGTTTGGTATGGCAGGAGCAGTTTTAAGTCTGTTTCTTATGGCTGTATGCAAAAGCTCCGCCTTTTGATATGACCGGTATCAGTATCATAGGCGGAGTTGCCCACAATATCGGCCAGTTTCTGGTGGCTGCATTTGTGACAAAACATTTGGCGTATTTTCCTATCTTCCGGTACTGCTGATCGCAGGAACCGTGGCTGGAGCACTGATCGGACTTTTAGGCGGGATCATTTTAAAAGGATCAGCAGGATCTTACCGAAAGGATAAAAACTGTTTATAAATTATTTAAATAAAAAGATTATTTTTTAAACTTAAAGAGTATCCTGAAGGTAATGGACATGATACAGGAGGTTTTAGAGAATGGATTTTATGATCTTAGACGGGATCCAGAAACTTCACAGTCCCCTTCTGGATACTCTTTTGTATGTATCACCCGTTTGGGAGATAAGGGATTTGTCTGGTGTCTTATGGCACTTGTCTTTCTTTGATCCCGGAAAAACGGAAAACAGGCTTTATTTGTGTAGCAGCCCTTCTTCTTACGGAAATAACCGGAAATCACATTTTAAAGCCCTTATTTGCCAGGGTACGCCCCTGCGATGTAAATCAGGCTGTACAGCTTCTTATTGCGAATCCAGGTGGATATTCATTTCCCTCAGGACATACGTCTGCTTCCTTTGCGGCAGCGTCTGTTTTGCGTTTCAGGGAGAAAAGGAAAGTGGCAGTACCGGCTCTTCTACTGGCAGCATTGATCGGTTTTTCAAGAATGTATCTTTATGTACATTATCCGACGGATATTGCAGGCGGTATTCTCTTGGGAACACTGATGGGATATGTCTGTGTACAGGCTGCAGACAGGATAAAATACAGGAAAAATTCAATAAACATCGAAAGAAAATGACATTGTTTTATGTATCCCCTGTGATTATAATGAAAATATCAGCAAATTTATCCGCAGAGCATTAAACGGTCTGGTGGATTTGCAAATAAAAGGGGATATGCAGATGGTTTACGAAGCAATCAGAGAATTGGTACGTTACGGGTTAGAGAAGGGCCTGATCACAGAAGATGATGCCATTTATGCCAGAAATCAGATCCTGGAAGTATTAAAATGGATGAATACGAAGAGCCGGAGAAAGATGGGGAACTTACAGGCGCAGCTCTGGAGAAGATCCTGAAGGTACTTCTTGACTATGCGGCCGAAAAAGGACTTTTACAGGAAAACAGTGTTGTATACAGGGATCTGTTTGATACAAAACTGATGAACTGCCTGATGCCAAGGCCAAGTGAAGTAACAAAACATTTTGGGAGAAATATCAGGTTTCGCCGGAGACTGCCACCGATTACTATTACAACCTGAGCCAGAATTCCGACTATATCCGCAGATACCGTGTAAGCAAGGATATGAAATGGACCACAGATACCAAATACGGTACACTGGATATCACAGTCAACTTATCCAAACCGGAAAAGATCCAAAGGCTATTGCAGCAGCGAAACTGGCAAAGCAGAGCGGTTATCCAAAGTGTCAGCTTTGTATGGAAAATATCGGTTATGCAGGCAGAGTGAACCATCCGGCAAGAAATAACCATCGTGTCATACCGATCACCATTAATGACAGCAAGTGGGGATTTCAGTATTCACCTTATGTTTACTATAATGAGCACTGTATCGTGTTCAATGGCCAGCATATCCCAATGAAGATCGAGCGGGCTACATTCAGAAAGCTGTTTGATTTTATCAGCCAGTTTCCGCATTATTTCCTGGGATCCAATGCAGATCTTCCTATTGTAGGCGGATCTATTTTAAGCCATGACCATTTCCAGGGCGGCCATTATACCTTTGCAATGGCAAAAGCACCCATCGAGAAGTATTATAAGGCAGAAGGATACGAGGATGTAGAAGCAGGTATTGTTTACTGCCAATGTCTGTGCTGCGTCTGCGTTCTAAGTCCTGCGACTCTCTGATCGATCTGGGGATAAGGTGTTAAAAGCATGGAGAGGCTATACGGATGAGGCAGCTTTCGTGTATGCAGAAACAGAGGGAGAACCTCATAACACCATTACCCCGATCGCAAGAAAGAACGGGGATATGTATGAGCTGGATCTGGTGCTGCGAAATAACATTACTACAGAAGAGTTCCCACTGGGCGTTTACCATCCACATCAGGAACTGCACCACATTAAGAAAGAAAATATCGGTCTGATCGAAGTAATGGGACTGGCAGTGCTGCCATCCAGACTGAAAAAGAACTGGCCGAACTGGCGGAGTACATAGTAGAAGGCAAAGATATCCGCAGCAATCCGGATATTGAAAACATGCGGACTGGGTGGACAGCTTCCTGCCTGTATACAAAGAAAAGGCATTGAGATCACAAAAGACAATGCGGAAGATATCTTAAAAGAAGAAGTGGGTCAGGTATTTGCCAAAGTTCTGGAAGATGCCGGTGTTTATAAGTGCACACCGCAGGGAAGAGAGGCTTTGAGCGTTTCCTGAATACAGTTGATTTTCATAAAGAGTAGAGATAAAGGGTCCTGCCTGGTGGCGGGACCTGTTGTTTTGAGAAATACCGGTGATACGTCCGGAGATTGCCTTTGGGTGCAGTGCTGTTTTAGGCGGTTAGTTTTCATCCTCTTCCAGCTTGTGAGGCAGCCGCCCGCGCAGGAACCGCTTCTTTAACTCATTTAAGTGAAATGGGATCAGAGGGTAAATATAACTTTTCCTGCAATGGTCCTGTTAAAGATGATGGCGCAGAAAGAGAAGATAATGCCGATCACAAAGCCCCAGATATTGAAAATGGCAGTGCAGATCAGTATGATGATGCGCATAAATTTCATGGCGTAGCCAAGTTCAAAGCTGGCCTGGGAATAGTTGGCAATGGTGACAAAGGCCATATACAGCATGGTTTCGGAGTTGAACCACCCGGACTCTACCGCATATTCTCCCAGCACGATACCTGCGATAACGCTGAGGGAGTGGTAAGCATATTTGGGTGTTTACCGCTGCCAGGCGCAGACCGTCGATGGCAAATTCAAGGATGAGAAGCTGCCAGATGAGAGGAATATTACAGGGGTCAGAAAGCCGGATAAACCGGAGCCAGTGGGGATCAGCTCCGTATTTTGCATCAGCATCAGCCAGGTAGGTGTCAGGAGCATGGAGAGCAGGGAGATCAGCATGCGGCTTAAACGCAGATAGGTACCTGTAACCGGCGGAAAGTAATAATCGTCTGCTTCTTCAATAATATCAAATACAGAAGAGGGCAGGATCATGGCAGAAGGAGAATTGTCCACCAGGATCACGATATTTCCCTCTAAAATAGAGGCTGCAGAGGTATCCGGCCGTTCCGAAAACTTAAATTTGGGAAACGGATTAAACCATTTTCCCGGAAAAATACACTCTGCCAGACTTTCCTGGTTCATGGAAAGGGCATCTACTTTTACATTCTGTATCCTCTTTTGATCTTCTCGATCAGTTTTTATCTGCCCGGCCTTCCATATAACACATGGCAATATCTGTGTGGGAGCTTTCTCCTGTAGTAAGGATCTCCATGGTCAGCTTGGGGTCCCGGATCCTGCGGCGGATGAGAGCTGTATTAAATACCAGCGTTTCTACAAAACCATCCCTGGAACCACGCATGACCTTGTCTTTTCCGGTTCACTGACTCCTCTGGCGGGATAAGTACGGCAGTCGATGGTAAGACACTTGTTGTAGCCGTCAATAAAAAGACAGGAAACACCAGAAAGCAGCTGTATGATCATTTCACGGCTGTCAGATAAAAGACCGATCTCACCATAGGGCAAATATTTTTAGAAAAGCTGTGGGCATCTTCCGGCATATCGTCAGTCTTGATGGAAGAAAAGCCCTGTAATATTTTTAAGAGAGAGTCATCTTTTGTAAAACCGTCAATAAAGTATAAGCAGGCTTTTTATCTGCAATAGTAAGGACGCGGTAGACAACGTCAAAATTTTTATCCACATGAAGGGCCTGGTTCAGCCAGGTCATATTTTCTTCCAGCTGGTCCGTAAAATACATGGAAAACTCCTTTCTGCTGACAAAACCACAAAAGGACAAATGTCTGCCATACAAAGACAAAATGTGAATAACTTGGCAATTATGTGAAATAACACACAAACATTTCCGTAATTGTCAGACTTGTAGAGTAGTATATCCGGAAGTCAGAAAACTATGTAAGGTCTTTAAGGGATATGTTACATCTGCCAGTGGGGAACAAAACAAAATCGACAAAACCGACGAATTTTATAGGATAATACCTAAAAAATAAAAGGTATTTGCTAAAATGCACAAAAGATTGACAAAACTGTGAAACGATGCTATAGTAACATTCGTAAGCAGCACAAAGGAGTGCCTTACAGGTTTTGTTTGGTATGGGGATGCCAGCAATATTTTATAGTGTGACGGTTTTGATCGTGACTAAGAGCTGCCTTCTGTGGGGAAGGGCAGCTCTTCTTGTATCTGTGAGAAATACAAACAGAGTGGCGGGAGGACGGGATAATATGGGAAAAACAAGCAGTTTGAAAACGATACTTGAACAGATAAAACTTCTGCAAAAGATAAGAAAATACGCCTGGTGATCACTATGGCTGCAGTGCTTCTCTCTGCTTTTATCCAGGCCTGGGCCATCCAGGTGTTTGTAAGACCGGCAGAGATCATTTCCGGTGGTTTTCCGGTGCGGCCATGCTGATCGAACGTGTGGGAAGCTTAAAAGGACTGACTATTCCCATGCAGGTGACAATGATCCTTTTAAATATCCCGGTAGCTCTTATGTGCTGTCGTGGGATCAGTGTCCGGTTTACAGTGGTGTCACTGCTTCAGGTCGTATTTGGAAGTATATTTTTGCAGATATTTTCATTTCAGCCTATTTTACAGATGAGATCTTAAATGTGATCTTCGGGGGCGTGATCTATGGTACATCCATTGTGATCGCACTGAGGGGCAATGCATCTACCGGTGGTACGGACTTTATCGCGCTGTATGTATCCAATAAAACAGGAAAGTCCATCTGGAGTTATGTATTCTTTGGAAATGCCTTAATGTACTGTGTATACGGTGTGATCTTTGGATGGAAATTTGCGGGATATTCCATTATTTTCCAGTTTATATCCACGCATATGATCTCAGCTTTCCACCACCGCTACGATCTGGTGACACTTCAGGCAACAACAGAAAAGGGACCGGAAGTGGTAGCGCTTTATATCAAACATTTTCGCCATGGTATTTCCTGTGTGGAAGCAGTAGGGGATACAGCGGAAGAAAGATGTATCTTTTAAATACGGTGATCTCCTCTTATGAAATAGCAGATGCCGTTCATGTGATGCAGGAGGCAGATGAGCATGTGATCATCAATGTGTTGAAAACAGAACAGTTTGTTGGACATTTTACAGGGCGCCTATGGGTAGGCGTCCTTTTGACCCAAAATAACTGCAAAAGCAGGTGAAACAGGCGTTTAAGGCAAAAATAAAGCCCTGGCAAGTGTGGTAGTAGTGGTGCAGGGCTTTATAAAATGTACAGAACAGGCGTTCTGAACACTCTGAGTATACAGCAGATTGAACAAATAGTCAAGAAGAATTTGTGCTGGCAGCGCCAGCGACTATGTTTTTGTGGAGAATTGTGCTATAATGAGCGCAAAGAAAAGCAAGCGCTGCACAATGCAGCATTTGCTTTTCTTGCGCCATTAACGAACGGATCGCCTGCGGCAGCGGCAGTAGAGCACGTCAGTGCGGGATCCGTGAGTGACCCGGTAACGAAGGAATACACGGAGGACACAATGAAAGACGGATTTATAAGGGTAGCAGCGGCAACGCCAGACATCCATGTGGCAGACCCGCAGTATAACAGCGAACAGATCATAGAATTAATGGAACAGGGAAGCGCCAGAGGTGTAAAGGTTATGGCGTTTCCGGAGCTGTGTTTAACAGCGTATACCTGTTCTGATTTATTTTACAGGAGTCTCTGTTAAGAGAAGCTAAAAAGAATTAAAGCGCATTTTACAGGCATCTAAAAGCAAGGACATGATCCTTTTGTAGGAATGCCCTGGATGCATAAAGGAAAACTTTACAATGTGGCAGCTGTGTTAAACAGAGGCCGTATCTTAGGTATCGTTCCTAAAAACATCTGCCAAATTATTCTGAATTTTACGAACTGCGCCATTTTAATCCGGGAATGGAAAAGTGGAGATGACAGACTGGGAAGGCGTTCAGGTACCTATGGGCATGAACCTGCTGTTTGCCTGCCGCACCATGCCGGAACTAGTGCTGGCAGCAGAACTTTGCGAGGATGTATGGGTACCATGCCCGCCAAGTATTTCCCATGCTTTGGCAGGTGCAACAGTGATCGCCAACTGCTCTGCCAGTGATGAAACGACAGGAAAGGACCAGTATCGTTATAACCTGATCTGCGGACAGTCTGCAAGGCTGGTGTGCGGTTATATTTATGCAAATGCAGGAGAAGGAGTCATCCCAGGATCTGGTATTTGGCGGACAGAATATCATTGCGGAAAACGGCACCTGTCTGGTACAGTCTGACCGGTTTAAAATGCCTGCATCTGTGCAGACCTGGATCTTGGAAGGATCATCAGCGAGCGCCGCCGTATGACTACTTTCAGGGATGAGGAGAACAGATCCGCATCCTACGAAACCGTATATTTTGAATTAAATACAGAAGACAGTGCAAAGAAAGACAGTAAAAAGCAGGACAGAAGAGGGACGAACTTCTCCGTTATATTGATCCGGCTCCATTTGTGCCTCATGATGCAGGCCAGAGAGAGCGCCGCTGCGAAGAGATCCTTTCGATCCAGGCAATGGGACTGAAAAGCGTCTGGCACATACAAACTGCAAACATGCAGTGATCGGTCTTTCCGGCGGTCTGGACTCCACACTGGCACTTCTTGTAACAGTACGTGCTTTTGATATGCTGCAGATCCCAAGAGAGAATATCCACTGCATCACTATGCCATGTTTCGGAACAACAGACCGTACTTATACCAATGCATGTACCATGGCAAAGAAAACAGGAGCATCTTTAACTGAGATCAATATCCGTGATGCGGTTACCGGCCATTTTAAGGATATTAACCATGATATTGAAAAGCACGACGTAACTTACGAAAACGGACAGGCAAGAGAGCGTACCCAGATCTTAATGGATATTGCAAACGAGGTAGGTGGTATGGTCATCGGTACCGGTGATATGTCGGAGCTGGCTCTTGGCTGGGCTACCTACAACGGGGATCATATGTCCATGTATGGCGTTAATGCATCTGTGCCGAAAACATTAGTCCGCCATCTGGTACGTTATTATGCAGATACCTGCGGCGAAAAGGAACTTTCCGATGTGCTTTTAGATGTCCTTGATACACCGGTAAGCCCGGAACTTCTGCCTCCGGAAGATGGAAAAATTTCCCAGAAAACAGAGGACCTGGTAGGCCCTTACGAGTTACATGATTTCTATCTGTATTATGTACTCCGTTTTGGCTACAGCCCTGCAAAGATCTTCCGTCTGGCGCTTCAGGCATTTGAGGGAAGTTATGACAGAGAGACGATTTTAAAGTGGCTGAAAACATTTTACCGCAGATTTTTGCACAGCAGTTTAAGCGTTCCTGTCTGCCGGATGGCCAAAGGTAGGTTCTGTAGCTGTTTCCCCAAGAGGTGATCTGCGTATGCCAAGTGATGCCTGCAGCCGTCTGTGGTTAAAAGAACTGGAGATGATAGAAAAAGGAGAAAGATAATATGATAAACAGTACCTCCAATAAGCAGGTAAAACGGGTCATCAACCTGAGGGATAAGGCCAAAGCCCGCAGGGAAGAAGGCTTATATGTAGCAGAAGGACTGCGCATGTGCCGGGAATATAAGCCGGATGATGTGGAGATCTTATATATTACAGAAAACTTTGGAAAACAGGAAGAAAATAAAAATGGCTGCGGGGCTTTAAGTTTGAGTTTGTTACAGATGAAGTAATGCATTATATGGCAGATACAAAGACCCGCAGGGCGTTTTAGCAGTTGCAAAGCAGAAAAAGTGTACCCTGGAAGATATCTTAAAGAAGACAAAGACACAGAAACTTTTAATGATCCTGGAAAATATCCAGGATCCGGGAAATCTGGGTACCATTATCCGCGCTGGAGAAGGCGCAGGTATTACCGGTGTGGTCATGAGCAGCGATACAGCGGATATCTACAATCCAAAGGTGATCCGTTCTACTATGGGATCTGTGCTGCGTGTACCATTTGTGTATGCCTCTGATCTGAAAGAAGCCTGTGAGCAGATGAAAAAGCAGGGATCAGTCTGTATGCAGCTCATTTAAAAGGCATGCATAATTATGACCAGGAAGACTATACTAAGGATACAGGGTTCCTGATCGGAAATGAAGCCAAGGGGCTGACCGATGAGATGGCGGCTGTTGCCGATACCTACATCAAGATCCCGATGGCAGGCCAGGTAGAGTCTTTAAACGCAGCAGTGGCTTCTTCTGTTTTAATGTTTGAGGCCGCAAGACAGAGACGGAATTCATAGAGTACATCTTAAAGAAGGGAGTGCAGGAAAATGACAGGTATTTGTGGCTGGTTTCTTGCATTTCTCTTTTTAGGTGCAGAATGTACCTGCCGGTGTCTGGTATCCTTGTGGTTTGCTTTTGGAGCAGCGGCTGCCTTTGTTCTGGCTGCTTTGGGAAGACAGATAGAGGAACAGCTTCTTATGTTTGTTCTGGCTTCCCTGGCAGCATTTCTGCTTATAAGGCCGTTGGCATTTCTGGGAAATTTTGAAAAACTTAAAAACAGGGATTTTCCTGCAAAAAAAAAAGAAGGTGGGCGGACATGGAGCTGAAGCTGGATACAAATAAGGAATATGGTCTTGTACTGGAAGGCGGTGGCGCCAAGGGGCTTACCAGATCGGTGCATGGAAAGCGTTAAAGAAGCGGGGATCCATGTAAAAGGGATCGCAGGAACTTCTGTAGGAGCCTTAAATGGCGCTCTCATAGCCATGGATGACTTTGAAAAGGCGGAAAGAATATGGGAGACCATCCGCTATTCCAGAGTTATGGATGTAGATGATGAACTGGTGGAACAGTTAAAGACCTCCGGTTTAAAGGATATTGCGGCCCTGGGGCTGTCAGAACTGATCCCTGCTGCCAAAAGGTATTAAAGGACAGAGGTTTTGATATTGCACCCTGCGCAGCCTCATTGAAGAAGTGGTTGATGAGGAAAAATACGAAACTCTGAAAAAGAGCTGTATGTAGTTACTTACTCCTTAAGTGACAGAAAGCCCATGGTAGTCAATGTAAAAGAAGTGCCGGATGGCGAGATCGCAGATATGCTGATGGCAAGTGCGTATCTCATCGGCTTTCGTCGGGAAAAGCTGGGCGGCAAATATTATATGGACGGCGGCGGGGTGAATAATGTTCCTATTGATGTTTTAATAGAAAAGGGATACAAGGACATCCTGGTATTTCGCATCTATGGATATGGTGTTGATACGGAGCGCCGCCTGAAAGTGCCGGATGATGTACATCTTTATCACGTAGCTCCCAGACAGGACTTAGGCGGTCTTTGGAATTTGACAGAAGACGGGCAAGGAAAACATGGTCCTTGGTTATTTTGATGCCAAACGGATGCTTTATGGACTGGAAGGAAGAGCTTTTATCTGGATGCCCCGGAAAGCGAGATCTACTATTTTAACAGACTTTTGGCAGAGGCGCCGGAACTGTTGGCAGATATCTGGCCGCAGCTTTCAGAAACAGAACTTTTACAGCCCAGATGGCTTCCTGCCGCAGATATACAGAGGAGTGGTTTCCCAAGCTGGCAAAGGCATTACACTTAAAAGAGGACTGGGATTACAGGGAATTATATTTAAGTTTGCTGGAGCATCTGGCAAGGCAGTATAAGATCAGCCGCTTTAAAATATACACACCCCAGGAACTGCTTCTGATCATACAGAGAAAGAAAGCGGATTTTTCTTGACAGGTAAAAACACAAGTGGTATATTATGCATAAAAGTTGCATAAATATAAATTTTAAAATATTTCAAAAGAGGAAACGATTATGAATTTAAAGGGAAGAAATTTTTAACACTGAAAGATTATACAGAAGAAGAGATCACATACCTGCTTGACCTTGCAGCAGAATTAAAGGAAAAAAAAAAAAGGCATTTTAGTAGATACCTTAAAGGGAAAAATGTAGCTCTGATCTTTGAAAAGACCAGTACCAGAACAAGATGTGCCTTTGAAGTAGCTGCACATGACCTTGGAATGGGTTCTACCTATCTGGATCCATCAGGTTCCCAGATCGGAAAGAAAGAGAGCATCGCTGATACAGCAAGAGTATTAGGCCGTATGTATGAGGGAATCGAATACAGAGGTTTTGGCCAGGAGATCGTAGAAGAACTGGCTAAATATGCAGGCGTACCTGTATGGAACGGTCTGACCAACGAAGATCATCCAACCCAGATGTTAGCAGATCTTTTAACCATCAGAGAGCATTTAGGACACCTTAAGGGAGTTAAGCTTGTGTATATGGGCGATGCGCGTTATAATATGGGTAACTCCTGATGATCGCCTGCGCAAAGATGGGTATGCACTTTGTTGCCTGCGCACCAAAGAAGTATTTCCCAGATGAAGCATTAGTAAAGAATGCCAGGAATTTGCAGCCATCAGCGGCGCTACCATTACTCTTACTGAGGATGTGGCAGAGGCTGTTAAGGGAGCTGATGTTGTTGATACAGACGTATGGGTATCCATGGGTGAGCCAGATGAAGTATGGACCGAGAGAATTAAAGACCTGACTCCTTACAAGGTAACAAAAGAAGTAATGGATGCAGCTGGTCCTCAGGCTATTTTCCTTCACTGCCTGCCATCCTTCCATGACTTAAAGACCAAGATCGGCAAGGAAATGGGAGAACGTTTTGGTGTATCAGAACTGGAAGTAACAGATGAAGTATTTGAATCCAGCCAGTCTGTTGTATTTGATGAGGCTGAGAACAGGATGCATACCATCAAGGCAGTTATGTTAGCTACTTTAAGCGAATGATCTGAGCAATAGGGCGCAAAAGCCGAAAGAAGCATCCTGGAAAACAGGAGATTGAGATATGCAGGGCCAGAGAGGAAGAAATGAGCGTCGCGCCGGTGTGTTTTAGATGTGGCGCACTTGATCCTGGGAATCGCGATCGTAATATTTGCAGTGCTGTCTATTATTAATCCGGAGGGAAATGAAATGCTTTTCCCTCTGGTATTTTACTGGCAGCTTTGTTAAATGGAATAAACGGAGTCTTCGAGCTTAAGACTTGTGGCAGGGACAAGAAACGTTTCCGCATGGGGGCGTTTCAGATGGTACTCTGTGCAGGCCTTGGGCTTCTTGGCGTGTTAAGCGCTCTCAGTTTATGGTTTTAGACGATTTTCAGCGATTTTAAAGAACAGGATCAGAAAGAGAATGAAAGCGGAGATTTTAAAGATATTAAAAAGAAAAAGATTATGTATCAGGACAGGAACTTTGTGAAAGCCTGGGAGTTTCCAGGACTGCTGTATGGAAAGCCATCCGGCAGCTGGAAGAACAGGGCTATGTGATCGAGGCAGTGCGCAACAAAGGCTACCGCCTTGTGGAGGAAGCAGATGTGCTTACAGTGGCAGAGCTTCATTCGGTCCTTGATACAAAGTGGCTTGGAAAAGAGCTGGAATATTATTATGAAACAGATTCCACCAACAACCGGGCAAGGGATGCAGCGGAAAAGGTGCTCCCACGGCTCTTGCAGTGGCAGACTGCCAAACAGCAGGAAAGGGCCGCAGGGGAAGAGTGTGGAATTCCCTCATGGAACAGATATTTATATGAGTTTCGTCCTGCGTCCTACATTTACCCCATCCCAGGCGTCTATGCTGACGCTGGTAGCGGAATGGCAGTGGTAAAGGGGTACAGAAAGCCACGGGCTTAAGTGCCATGATCAAATGGCCTAATGACGCAGTAGTAAATGGAAAGAAGATCTGTGGTATTTTAACAGAAATGAGCACAGAGGAAGATGCCATCCGCTATGTAGTGCCCGGGATCGGTATCAATGTAAATGCAACGGAATTTCCGGAAGAGATCCGGGACAAGGCAACTTCCTGAAATTGGAACTGGGAAGAAGCGTAAAACGCAGTGATGTGATCTGTGCAGTAGCAGAAAGTTTTGAAGAATATTATGAGATATTTGAAAAGACCTGTGATATGTCAGGACTTCTTTCTGCATACGATGAAATGTTAGTCAATATGGAAAAGACAGTCTGCGTTTTAGATCCAAAGGGTGAATATCGGGGAAAAGCCCTTGGGATCGATGAAGAAGGCTGCCTTTTAGTAGAAAAGGAGAATGGGGAAGTCGTTCATGTTCTTTCAGGGGAAGTATCTGTAAGAGGGATCTACGGATATGTGTAAGGAAAAACAGTATGGGGGCAGTCTGCATTTTATGATGATCTGCAGATCCTGGAACGGGAGGATGAACCTTTAAGCAGGAAAGAACGCTTACAGGCAGTGGAAAAACCGCTGCTTTCATGGTATCATTCCAGAGCCCGTATCCTGCCCTGGAGAGAGGATCCGAAGCCTTATAAAGTATGGATATCAGAGATCATGCTCCAGCAGACCAGAGTAGAGGCTGTAAAGCCTTATTTTGAACGGTTTATGGCAGCATTTCCCGATGTGGCATCTTTGGCAGAGGCGCAGGATGATCATTTAATGAAAATGTGGGAAGGCCTTGGTTACTATAACCGGGCCAGAAATTTAAAAGCAGCGGCCATTCAGATCATGGATCAGTTTGACGGCTGCATTCCATCTTCTAAGGAAGAACTTTTAACACTTCCGGGAATTGGCAGCTACACAGCCGGGGCAATCTCTTCCATTGCCTACGGGGTTCCCAATCCGGCAGTGGATGGAAATGTGCTCCGTGTGATCTCAAGATTACAGGGTGACTATTCTGATATAAAAAGGCGTCTGTAAAACTGCCATGGAACAGGAAATAGCTGCTGTTATGCCAAAAGATGCAGCCAGCAGCTATAATCAGGGACTGATCGAGATCGGTGCCCTGGTGTGTATTCCGGGAGGAGAGCCAAGATGCAGGGAATGTCCGCTGGAGTCTTTATGTATTACAAAGAAAAAGGGACTGTGGAAGGAGATACCTGTAAAATCGGTTCCCAAGCCTAAAAGAATGGAAGAAAAACGGTCTTTTAGTAGAATGGAATGAAAAGTAGCTATCCACAAACGGCCGCCAAAGGGCCTTCTGGCTTCCCTTTATGAACTTCCCAATATAGAAGGGCATCTGACAAAGAGGAAGCGGCAGAGCAGGTAAAAGCTGGATCTGGGAAGATGATGGAAAACGGGAGGAGAAACCCACCGGCATTACAGTGGAACCTTTGGGGACAGCAAAACATATCTTTCCCATGTACAGTGGGATATGGTGGGGTACAGAGTAAAGATCGCCTGGGAAAATGAAAAGAACCAGGGAAACTTTTAGAAAACACGCATTTTTATGGTTGACAGGGCAGCGTTAAAGGAAGAGTATTCCGTTCCGTCTGCTTTTGGAGCTTACGTAAGACTACTTGGATAAAATACAGAAAGAATGGACACAATGAAAGCGAGGGATGCAGGATGAAAAAATGCTGTTTCTTTTTAATCCACGTTCCGGGAAGGAGCAGATCAAAAGTCATTTGCTGCGAATTCTGGATATTTTTCAAAAGCCGGGTACGATATTCATGTACATGTGACCCAGTGCCAGTTAGATGCAAGAAAGACAGTGGAGCACCTTGGAAAAATGTAGATGTGATCGTCTGCAGCGGTGGAGACGGTACTTTAAATGAAACTATATCAGGAATGTTACAGCTGAAAAATACCCCTTCTTTAGGCTATATTCCTGCCGGATCTACCAATGATTTTGCCTCCAGTTTAAAAATTTCCAAAAATATGGAAAAAGCAGCCCGGGAGATCGTAAATGGTTTCCCGGTACCGGTGGATGCGGGTATGTTTTGTGGCGACCGCAGTTTTATTTATATTGCGGCATTTGGCGCATTTACGGAGGTATCTTACCAGACGCCCCAGGACCGGAAAAATCTGTTAGGGCATCAGGCGTATATGATCGAAAGCGTAAAGAGTCTGGCTTCCATCAAGCCTTATCACATGCGGGTAGAGTGGGACGATCATGTTTTAGAAGAGGATTTTGTATTCGGAATGGTGACTAATACAAGAAGCGTAGGCGGCTTTAAAGGGCTGGTAAATCAGTCCGTATCCTTAAATGACGGTGTTTTTGAGGTCCTGCTGATCCGGATGCCAAAGACTCCGTTAGATCTAAGCAACATTATTTCTTATATGTTCCTGGTGGAAGAGCCAAACGAATATGTCTATAAATTTAAGGCTTCCGCTATTCGTTTTACGTCAGAAGAAAGCGTAGACTGGGTACTGGATGGGGAATACGGCGGCGCAAGGACAGAGGTTACAATTGAAAACCTGAGAGAGGATCCCTTTCCTTCTTCCATATAAAATGTAACAGTTCAGTCACTTTAAAAAAGTTGTCGATTGATGTTGAAAAAAAAAAAACTGGTATATAATGATAAGTTGTGGGAGTATCCACGTTTACCTTTAAGCGAAAGGACGTTTATCATTGAAAAGGACGATTTTTAAAAAGCTGGAAAAGCTGGTTGCGCATGCAAAATCCAAGCATAATACTGTGGATGCAGGCGAGATCAACGATTTTTGTCGGAGATAACCTTTCTCCGGAGCAGATGGATCAGATTTACAGTTACCTGGAGAACCGTAATATCGATGTAGTTCCCGTACTGGACGAAGCAATGTTGAATGCAGATCCTGCTCTGGATGATATCGGGCTTGATCTTGACTTAGATGACGACAGCTTTATGAAAGATGCGGAAGATGAGGACATCGATCTTGACGCAGTAGATCTTTTAGAGGGTATTGGAACGGAAGATCCGGTCCGTATGTATCTGAAAGAGATCGGTACTGTACCTCTTCTTACAGCAGACGAAGAACTGGAGCTTGCACAGCGCAAGGCAGATGGGGATGAAGCTGCCAAGGAAAGACTGATCGAGGCGAACCTGCGTCTGGTAGTCAGCATTGCAAAGCGTTATACAGGTCGTGGAATGAGTTTCCTGGATCTGGTTCAGGAAGGAAACTTAGGACTGATCAAAGGCGTTGAAAAGTTTGATTATACAAAAGGTTATAAGTTAAGTACATATGCAACATGGTGGATCCGTCAGTCCGTAACAAGAGCACTGGCAGATCAGGCAAGAACCATCCGTGTACCGGTGCATATGGTAGAGACCATCAACAAGATGTCAAAGATGCAGCGTAAGCTGACACTGGAACTGGGCTATGAGCCTTCTGTTGCAGAGCTGGCAGAAGCACTTGATATGACAGAAGATAAGGTTATGGAGATCATGCAGATCGCCAGAGAGCCAGCTTCCCTTGAAACACCAATTGGTGAGGAAGATGACTCCAACCTGGGAGATTTCGTTGCTGACAGCAATGTAGTGACTCCGGAGGGAAATGTAGAGTCTGTTATGTTAAGAGAGCACATTGACGCACTTTTAGGAGATCTGAAAGAGAGAGCGTCAGGTCATCGTGCTTCGTTTTGGTCTGGAAGACGGACATCCAAGGACACTGGAAGAAGTTGGAAAAGAATTTAACGTAACCAGAGAGCGTATCCGTCAGATCGAGGCAAAGGCACTGCGCAAGCTTCGTAATCCGGTAAGAAGCAAGAGGATCCGTGATTTCCTGTAGGATATAATGAGTGCAGGAAGCCTTCGAACGCGTCACTGGCGCGTTCTCGACATGCATGGCAAAACAAGCGGCTGCGTCAGCAGGCAGTGGAGCAGCAGCGCGTGAACCTGAGTGAAATTGGGCACAGTGAAATAGAACACTTAAAAGGGCGGCTTTAAGGAGCGGTCCTTTTACTGGATTTTAAGGGAATGAAAACTACAGCTTCGCCATCAGGCGAACAAGCGATAGAACACAGGAGGCCATAGATGGCAGCACAGCAGCAGAAAGAAAATTACCAGAGGGTACTGGATCAGACCATAGAACAGCTTACAAAGAGGGAAAGGTGCCGACGCTTCTCCTTCACAGCTGCTGTGCGCCCTGCAGCAGCTATGTGTTGGAATACCTTTCTAAATACTTTAAGATCACGTTATTATATTACAACCCCAATATTTCCCTAAAAGAGGAATACGAGGCCCGTGTAAGGGAGCAGAAGCGCCTGATCGGGGAAATGGACTTTGTTCATCCGGTACAGTTCATGGAAGGAAAATATCTGCCAGAGGAGTTTTACAGGGCAGTAAAAGGCCATGAGGAAGACAAAGAAGGGGAGAACGCTGCTTTATCTGCTACGAACAGCGCCTTAGGGAAGGGGCAATTGTAGCGAAAGCAGGCGGCTTTGATTATTTTACCACCACACTTTCCATCAGCCCTTTAAAGAACGCACAGAAGTTAAATGAGATCGGTATCCGCTTAGGAGAAGAATACGGAGTGCCTTATCTTAAGTCTGATTTTAAGAAAAAGAACGGATACAAGCGGTCTGTAGAACTGTCTGCCCAACATCATCTGTACAGGCAGAATTACTGCGGGTGTGTGTTCTCAAAGCGGGAAGCTGAACTTAGAGAACAGCAGTCGAAAGAGCAGTAATGGCAGCGAAGGATAGCTGATATAACTGTTATAAGCTTAACAATATTATCTCTGTATTAACTTGACATCACCACTCAGATGTAATAAAATTTACTTATAAGGTTCGGCGGAAAGCCGGGAACCGGCGTATAAAAATGCGATAAGGAGAGTATAATTATGATCAGCAAGAATTTAACAGTAGTTAATCCATCCGGTTTACATTTAAGACCAGCAGGCGTTTTATCCCAGACAGCTATGAAGTTTAAGAGCGATATCACCATTATCTGCGGTGAAAAGAAGATCGTTGCAAAGAGCGTATTAAACGTAATGGCAGCTGGTATCAAGTGCGGAACAGAGATCACTCTGGTTTGCGATGGCGAGGATGAAGAAGAAGCTATGAAGACCATCAGCCAGGCAATCGAAAGCGGCTTAGGTGAGATGTAATTTTTACTCCAGAATGCAATAAAAGAAGAAGGGTCATGCCTTGTAAGGTGTGGCTCTTTTTTGTGTACTAGGAAATTCCGTTGGAACTCCCTGGTACACAAAAAGGCACGACCTGCCAACGATGCGCACTCGCGCGATGATGAAGTTTGTCGCAAGCGACCGCGCTCGGCGCGAGAATGTGCCAAGGCACATTCTTATTTGTACGTGCACAGTCTGCTTTCCGTAAACGATTATGATGCCCCTCCGTTTCGCTTAAGAATAGAAAGTGAAAAATTAAGAAAATAAAGTGTGTCAAAGGGTTGATTTTACACGAACAATAGAGATAATAAATGCAAAACATTTCAAAATATTCTGGCAAAAATAATAACAACATTAAATAATCTAATTATCTGACAATATCACGAAAATCAATTGTTTACAAATGAGAAAAATAGTAGTATTATCTGCTCAATAAAAGTGCTGATGCTTATACGTCTTACCCCAACTGTGAAAGAACATCCCCATATCGTTCTTTCCTGTGACATAAGCTTAGAGGAAGATCCCATTTCCTGAGGCACGTAAAGAAAGGAAGAACACTATGGATCCCAAACAGAAACTGCCGGGACTGTATGACCCTCGTTTTGAGCATGATAACTGCGGTATCGGTGCAGTTGCCAATATCAAAGGCATCAAAACACATAAAACAGTTGACCAGGCACTCCACATTGTAGAACACTTAGAGCACAGAGCAGGTAAAGACGCAGAGGGAAAGACCGGTGACGGTGTCGGTATCATGCTTCAGATCTCCCACCGTTTCTTTAAGAAAGCAGCAGCACAGGCTGGTATTACCTTAGGCGGTGAGAGAGAATACGGCGTTGGTATGTTCTTCTTCCCACAGGATGAACTTGCCAGAAAACAGGCCATGAAGATGTTTGAGATCATCGTCAAGAAAGAGGGACTTACCTTCCTTGGATGGAGAGATGTTCCTACAACACCGGATGTATTAGGCAAAAAGCAGTAGACGTTATGCCTTACATTGTCCAAGGCTTTGTTGCAAAACCTGCCAACGTAAAGAAAGGATTGGACTTTGACAGAAAGCTGTATGTAGTCCGCCGTGTATTTGAACAGAGTAATGAAGATACCTATGTAGTATCCTTAAGCAGCAGGACCATTGTATACAAAGGTATGTTCCTGGTAAGCGAGCTGCGTCTGTTCTTTGCGGACCTTCAGGATAAGGATTATGAGTCTGCCATTGCCATCGTACATTCCCGTTTCAGTACCAACACCAATCCAAGCTGGATGAGAGCTCATCCTTACCGTTTTATCGTTCACAACGGCGAGATCAACACCATCCGCGGCAACGTAGATAAGATGCTGGCCCGTGAAGAGAACATGGAGTCTGAGTATTTTAAGTACGATATGCACAAAGTCCTTCCTATTATTAATCAGGAAGGTTCTGACTCAGCCATGCTGGACAATGCCCTGGAATTTATGGTCATGAGTGGTATGGACCTGCCGCTGGCTGTTATGGTAACCATTCCTGCTCCATGGGAACATGATAAATACATGGACTCCGAGATCAAGGACTTCTACCGCTACTATGCAACTATGATGGAGCCGTGGGACGGACCTGCATCCATCCTGTTTACAGATGGTGATGTGGTAGGTGCAATCCTTGACCGAAATGGCCTGCGTCCATCCCGTTACTATATTACAGATGACGGCTATATGATCCTTTCTTCTGAGGTTGGTGCCATTGATATTGACCAGACAAAGGTTATTAAAAAGACCGCCTTCGTCCTGGAAAAATGCTTCTGGTAGATACAGTAGAAGGAAAAATGGTAAGCGATGAGGAATTAAAACTGCGCTATGCAGAGAAAAATCCTTATGGTGAGTGGCTGGACTCCAATCTGGTAGAATTAGATGATCTGAAAGTACCGAACCAGGCAGCTCCTACACTTACAAAGAAGAGCGTCTCCGCTTACAGAAGACTTATGGCTATACTTACGAGCAGTACCGCACCATGATCCTTCCAATGGCATTAAACGGTGCAGAAGCTGTTTCAGCTATGGGTGTTGACTCTCCGTTAGCAGTGCTTTCCAAGAAGCATCAGCCATTATTTAACTACTTTAAGCAGTTATTTGCACAAGTTACCAACCCGCCGATCGATGCCATCCGTGAGGAGATCGTTACTTCCACTACTGTATATGTAGGTGAAGAGGGCAATATCCTGGAGGAGACACCGGAAAACTGCAAGATCCTCCGTGTAGAAAATCCGATCCTTACAGAAACCGATCTGTTAAAGATCAAAACATGAAAAACCTGGCTTTAAGGTAGAAGTGATTCCCATCACTTATTATAAGAACACTTCCTTGAAAAGGCCATTGACCGTCTGTTCCTGGAAGTAGACCGTGCACATAAAGACGGTGCCAATATCATTATCCTTTCTGACCGTGATATTGATGAGAACCATGTGCCGATCCCATCCTTACTGGCTGTATCTGCTCTTCAGCAGTACCTGGTACGTACCAAGAAGCGTACAAGTGTGGCCCTGATCTTAGAGAGCGGCGAGCCAAGAGAGGTTCATCATTTTGCAACTTTATTAGGTTATGGTGCCTGTGCCATCAACCCATATCTGGCTCATGAGTCCATCCGTTACCTGATTGAGACAGGTATGTTAAATAAAGATTATTATGCAGCTGTAAAGGACTATGACCTGGCAGTGCTTCACGGTATTGTAAAGATCGCATCCAAGATGGGTATTTCCACCATCCAGTCTTATCAGGGATCCCAGATCTTTGAGTCCATCGGTATCTCCAAGGAAGTAGTGGATAAGTACTTTACAGATACAGTAAGCCGTGTTGGCGGTGTTACTTTAAAGGATATTGAAAATGATATGGACGTGCTCCATTCTGCAGCTTTTGATCCGCTGGGACTGGATGTAGATCTGACTCTTGACAGTGTGGGAAGCCACAAGTCACGTTCCGGTCAGGAAGAGCATTTATACAATCCTCTTACCATCCATCTCCTTCAGGAAGCAACCAGAAAGGGCGATTACAGCATTTTCAAACAGTATACAGATACACTGGATAATGAAGGAAAGACCTATCATCTGAGAAATCTGATGGACTTTAATTATCCGGAAGATGGCGGTATCCCCATTGAGCAGGTAGAAAGTGTAGACTCCATTGTTCGCCGCTTTAAGACAGGCGCTATGTCTTATGGTTCCATTTCACAGGAAGCCCATGAGACACTGGCTATTGCCATGAACCGGATCCACGGTAAGTCAAATACAGGTGAAGGTGGTGAGAGCCTGGAGCGTCTGGTTCCCGGTCCTGCTGACAATAACCGCTGTTCTGCTATCAAGCAGGTAGCTTCCGGTCGTTTCGGTGTTACCAGCCGCTATCTGGTAAGCGCCCAGGAGATCCAGATCAAGATGGCACAGGGCGCAAAGCCTGGTGAAGGCGGACAGCTTCCTGGAAAGAAAGTATATCCATGGATCGCAAAGACCAGACATTCAACTACAGGTGTAAGCCTGATCTCCCCGCCACCGCATCACGATATTTATTCCATTGAGGACCTGGCACAGCTGATCTATGACTTAAAGAACTCGAATACAAGAGCAAGGATCTCTGTAAAACTGGTTTCTGAGGCTGGTGTTGGTACTGTTGCAGCAGGTGTTGCAAAGGCAGGCGCACAGGTTATCCTGATCTCCTCCTATGACGGTGGTACAGGTGCGGCTCCAAGAAACTCTATCTACAATGCAGGTCTTCCATGGGAGCTTGGTGTTGCAGAGGCACATCAGTCCCTGATCATGAACGGACTGCGTGACAGAGTGGTACTGGAAACAGATGGTAAGTTAATGACCGGCCGTGACGTTGCCATTGCCTGTATGTTAGGTGCAGAGGAATTTGGTTTTGCAACAGCTCCTCTTGTAACTATGGGCTGCGTTATGATGCGTGTGTGCAACCTGGATACATGTCCAATGGGTATTGCAACCCAAAATCCGGAACTTCGCAAGCGTTTCAAGGGCAAACCGGAGTATGTTGTAAACTTTATGAAGTTCATTGCAGAAGAGCTGCGTGAATATATGGCAAAACTGGGTGTACGTACAGTAGATGAGCTGGTAGGACGTACAGACCTGTTAAAGAGAAAAGATGATATTGAATACAGCCGTGCAAAGAAGTAGACTTAAGCCGTATCCTGGACAACCCATATGAGGGCGTAAAACTGGCTGGTTATAATGCAAAAGAGGTCTATGACTTTAAGTTAGATGAGACGGTAGATGAAAGCATTTTATTAAAGAAGTTAAAGAGTGCTTTAAATAATGGACAGAAGAAGAGCATCCAGTTAGATGTAAGCAATGTAAACCGTACTTTAGGTACCATTTTCGGTTCTGAGATCACCAGAAAGTACCCGGATGGTCTGCCGGAAGATACCTTTACCATCAGCTGCAACGGCAGCGGCGGCCAGAGCTTTGGCGCATTTATCCCTAAGGGCCTGACTCTGGAACTGACAGGCGACTCCAATGACTACTTTGGAAAAGGCTTATCCGGCGGCAAGCTGATCGTATATCCTCCTCAGGGTGTGCAGTTTAAGGCAGAGGATAACATTATAATAGGAAACGTTGCACTTTATGGTGCTACCAGCGGCAAGGCATTTATCAACGGGATTGCCGGTGAACGTTTCTGTGTCCGCAACTCCGGAGCTACTGCAGTAGTAGAAGGAACAGGTGATCATGGCTGTGAATATATGACCGGCGGCTGCGTAGTAGTCCTTGGACCTACAGGAAAGAATTTTGCAGCTGGTATGAGCGGCGGTATTGCCTATGTATTAGATGAAGATAGAAGCTTTTACAAGCGTTTGAACAAGGAACTGGTTTCCTTTGAAGACGTCTCCAATAAATATGATGTATTAGAGCTGAAAGGCCTGATCCAGGAGCATGTGGCATACACCAACTCCGAAAAGGAAAGCGTATCTTAGACCATTTCAGCGAGTATCTGCCTAAGTTTAAGAAAATCGTACCTCACGACTACCGCCGCATGATGAATGCCATTGTGCAGATGGAAGAAAAGGGCTTAAACAGTGAGCAGGCACAGATTGAAGCATTTTATGTAAACATCAGAGGTTAAGGAGGCGTCAAAATGGGAAAGATTACAGGATTCTTAGATTATGAACGCAAAACTGGAAAGGCGCTTCCACCAAAGGAGCGCATTAAAAACTGGAATGAATTCCACATTCCATTAAGTGAAGAGGAACAGAAATTACAGGGTGCACGCTGCATGGACTGCGGCGTTCCCTTCTGCCAGTCCGGCGTGATGATGTGCGGCATGGTAAGCGGCTGTCCTTTAAATAACCTGATCCCGGAGTGGAATGACCTTGTATACACAGGAAACTGGCAGCAGGCATTTAACCGCTTGAAAAGACCAACTGTTTTCCGGAGTTTACCTCCAGAGTATGCCCTGCACCCTGTGAAGCTGCATGTACCTGCGGTTTAAATGGCGATCCGGTATCTATTAAGGAAAATGAGCACGCTATTATTGAAAAGGCATACGAAGAAGGCTATGCAAAGGTAAAACCACCTACAGTGCGTACCGGTAAGAAAGTGGCTGTGATCGGTTCCGGACCTTCCGGACTGGCAGCAGCAGACCAGTTAAATAAAAGAGGACACAGCGTAACTGTATTTGAGCGCAGTGACCGTGTAGGTGGCCTGTTAATGTATGGCATCCCAAATATGAAGCTGGAGAAATGGGTCATCGACCGTAAAGTCAATGTAATGAAGGAAGAAGGAGTTATCTTTATTACCAATGCAGATGTGGGAAGAAATTATAAGGCAGCCAAGATCCTTCGTGATTTTGACAGCATTATCCTGGCATGCGGCGCTTCTAATCCAAGAAATATTGATGTTCCTGGAAGAGATGCTGCTGGTATCTATTTTGCAGTGGATTATCTGAAGGCAAATACAAAGAGCCTTTTAGACTCCAATTTAGAGGATGGAAATTATATCTCTGCCAAAGACAAACATGTAATTGTCATCGGCGGCGGTGATACAGGAAATGACTGTGTGGGAACTTCCATCCGTCAGGGCTGCGCTTCTGTGACCCAGTTGGAGATGATGCCAAAGCCACCTGTAAAGAGAACTGAGAATAATACATGGCCGGAGTGGCACGGATCCTAAAGACGGACTACGGTCAGGAGGAGGCCATCAGCGTATTTGGCTCTGATCCACGTATTTACCAGACTACTGTAAAGGAGTTTGTAAAGACGGGGAAGGAAAGCTTTGCAAGGTGATCTTAGTCAGTCTTACACCGCAGAAAAATCCGGAAACAGGCCGTACCATGATGGTGCCGGTAGAAGGCAGTGAAAAAGTGCCTGCAGATCTGGTACTGATCGCAGCCGGTTTCTTAGGATGCCAGGATTATGTGGCCGATGCTTTTGGAGTAGAGCGCAATGCAAGAACCAATGTAGCCACAGAAGCAGGAAGCTACAAGACCAATGTAGACAAAGTCTTTGTAGCCGGAGATATGCACAGAGGCCAGTCACTGGTTGTATGGGCGATCAGAGAGGGAAGAAGTAGCCGGTCAGGTAGACCGCAGTCTGATGGGATACACCAATCTGCATTAAATATGGAAAGAGTTCCGCCTGTTGGCGGATGTAACACCAATTCTGCAGCAGCACCCGCCGTCAGGCGGGTGTTTTGCGTTACCAATATGACAAAATCCAAAATTTGTCTATTGCCATATCCGCCGCTCTAACGTATAATAAAAGTTCAGGTTCACACTTTGGACACAAAAGGAGCGGCAGGACATGGCGGCATTTACGAAACTTGTGATCATGAGGGTATTTGAAAATCTGTTGTCTGTGAAACCCTTAGAGAAGATAACGGTAAAAGACATTACAGACCAGTGCGGCATTTCACGTAATACCTTCTATTATCATTACCAGGACATTTATCAGGTTTTAAGGCATATATAGATTATTCCCTGGAAGAAATATTCAAATTTCTTCAGCAGGAAAATGAAAAAGACCAGGATCATATTTGTGAAAAGGCAGTAGAATTCCTGGAAAACCACAGGACCATATTTGAAAATATTCTCCGTTCCGCAAAAAGTGAGGAAGTACACAAGATATTAGATGACGGTTCCAGCCGTTTTTCCGTTATGTGATTGACCGAGTGGGAGAAGGTATTGATTCAGAGCCGGAAGACAGAGAGATGATCTGTGCTATGTGCCAGCATGCAGTTGGAGAAATTATGCATGAATGGTTAAGCAGGGAAAATGCAGATAAAAAGTCACTGTCAGATATCCTGATGCGGGCCAATTATCTTTTGGCGGTGGATTGGAACGGGCTTTAGAGCGAAGCGCAAACCGCTTCCGTAATTGATAAAATGTATCAAAATAAATGATAATAAATTAACAAATTAGTACACTTAATAGCCGAATGTACAAAAACTGTGCATTCGGTTTTATTTTGTCTATTGCTCTTTAAACAAAAATCCATATAATGATTAATTGTGACTGAGAGAAGGCAAAATTTCCCCGGTCTCCTTTGGCACATGAAAGTGTGCATTTGGGACAGCAGCCTGGGGAAGAACAGGAGATGAAGCAGGATGCCAACACAAAAGTTCATAAATCTTACGGAAAGTAAGAAGCAGACGATCCTCACAGCCATGTGCAGGAGTTTATGAATATCCCTTATTCAGAGATCCGCATCAGCAATCTGATCCAGAAAGCGGGTATATCCAGAGCCAGCTTTTATCTGTATTTTGAAGATAAAGAAGATCTGTTAGGTTGTATTGCAGAGTCCTGGGTAGATGTGATATTACGCAAACTGACAGAAGCGTTTAGAGTGTCAGACGGAAGCTATTATGAAAGCATGAAGCTTTGGATGAGTCAGGCACTGGAAAATGACATTTCCAGAGAAGTATGGAAAGTCTATAAACGGGTCATGGAAGAAGAGGATTTCACAAGGAAAAGCAAGATGGGGGCTTTACAGTTTAAGGCAAGTCCCAAGTGGCGTCAGGTCATAGAAGAATGTTATGGTCATATGGACCAGAGCAGATATCCGGACTGACACCGGAAAAACTGGCATATGCTGTTGATATGGGACTGCTGGCTATGGTCCAGCTTTCCATGCGCTATGTAGAGCACTATGCTCCTTTGGCAGAGTTAAAGGAGGCTGCATGGCACCAGCTGACAATATTAGACAAAGGGATCAGAGAGTGATCCGAAAGTTTGAGAAAAGAAAGGAAGGCACAGGAAAATGAAAAAATGTAAAAGACTCATCGCGGGAGCGGTAGTTCTTTGGTAGCAGCGGGTATTGTTGTCCGTATTGCCGGTGGCAACAAAAAGAAGAAGAATATGAAACCCGTCCAACCGTAGCTGTTGAAAATCCAAAACAGGAGATATCACTCTGTATACCGATCTGACCGGTACGATTGAACCAATCTCCAAGGCAGTTGTACAGCCAAAGATCGGCGGAGAACTTCTGGAGGTAAACTTCCAGGCTGGTGATCAGGTAGAAGCTGGTCAGGTGCTTTGTAAGATCGACTCTGACGCACTGACTGCTTTACAGCTTCAGATGCAGTCCGCTTCTGTAGCAGCAGACAATGCAGCAAGAGAACTGGCACGTATCCAGCCTCTGTATGCATCTGGCTATATTTCACAGCAGCAGTTTGATCAGGCACAGTCTTCTGCAACCAGCGCCCAGCTGGCATACGAGTCTGCAAAGAACCAGTATGACCTGCAGGTAGAATACACTACAGTAACAGCACCGATCAGTGGTGTGATCGAGTCCAGAAATGTAGAACCACATGATCATATTGGAACAGACACCAAGATCTGCGTAATCTCCGGTGGTGACCAGCTTCAGGTTAAATTTGGTGTTACAGAAAAGATCCTTCGCAATATGAAGGTAAATGATCCGGTCCCGGTTGAAAAGAACGGTACTGATTACGAAGGTAATGTAACAGAAATCGGCAGTATGGTAAACTCCGCAACCGGCCTGTATGACGCAAAGGCATTTGTAAACAATGCAGAAAGCCTTACAAGCGGAACCAAAGTAAAACTGACTGTGGTTATGGATCAGGTAAAAGATGTACTGACCGTTCCTGTAGATGCTGTAAACTATGATAATGGAAAGGCATTTGTATACTGCTATGACAATGGCGCTGCAAAGAAGGTTATGATAGAAGCCGGTATTTATGATGCACAGACCATGGAGGTTAAGTCCGGACTGACTGCAGGCGACCAGGTCATCACAACCTGGAGCAATGAGCTGGTAGATGGACAGGAAGTTCTTATAGACAGTGACAATGGACAGAATGAAAATGCAGCCCAGGGAGAAAGCGCTGCAGAAAATGCTGGAGAAGAAACACAGAAAGCAGGTGAATAAAAGATGTTAAATCTGACAAAATTTGCGGTACGCAAGCCTGTGACCATTATCATGTGTTTGCTGACCATTGCATATTTTGGTATCCAGTCCCTGTTAGGGACCAAGGTAGAGCTGACTCCTGAGATGGAATTCCCTATGCTGGTTGTCAGCACTGTTTACGCAGGAGCAAGCCCTGATGATATCAAGGACCTGATCGCAACCAAACAAGAAGATGCGGTTTCGTCATTGGATGATGTTAAAAACGTTTATTCCTTCTCACAGGATAACGTAGCCATCGTTTTAGTTGAATATAATTACGGTACCAACATTGATACTGCATACATCAACTTAAAGAAAGCGATCGACGGTATTAAGAGTGACCTGCCTGATGACGCAAATGAGCCAAATATCATGGAAATGGATATGAACTCCCAGCCTGTTATCACACTGGCTGTAGGTGGTCAGGTAGACGGAAACCTTTATACATATGTAGAAAACAATATCAAGCCGGAACTGGAAAAATTAGGTTCTGTTGGTGAAGTTTCTCTGGCAGGTGCCAGAAAGAATATATCAGCATCAAGCTGGATCCTGAAAAGTAGCGCAGTATGGCCTTAGCATGTCACGTATTGCACAGTTTGTAGGTGCTGCAGACTTTACCATTCCTGCAGGTGATGTAAACGTAGGAAAGCAGAATCTGTCTGTCAGCGTCGGAAATGATTTTGACAACACAGAAGCACTGAAAAATGTAGCGATCCCGCTGGCAAATGGAGATGTGATCCATCTTTCTGATGTGGCAACTGTTTCCAATGCTTTGGAAGATGCAGATTCTATTGGCCGTTATAATGGTCAGGACATTGTATCTGTATCCATTAAAAACAGCAGAGTTCTACTGCTATTGATGTATCAAAAGATGTTTTAAAGCAGGTAAGTGTACTGGAAAAGACTTATCCGGGACTTACATTTACCGTGGTCAATGATTCCAGTGATATGATCACCGAATCAATTACCAACGTATTCCAGACTATGATCATGGCGGTCATTTTGTCTATGATCATTCTGTGGCTGTTCTACGGAGATATACGTGCCTCTGTTATTGTAGGTACTTCTATCCCTATTTCAATCATGCTGACCCTGATTGCCATGTCGCTTATGGGATTTTCCTTAAACGTAATCTCACTGACATCCCTGGTACTTGGTGTAGGTATGATGGTAGATAACTCCATCAACGTATTGGATGGCTGTTTCCGTGCAAAAGAACATAGAAACTTTTGATGCGGCTATTGAAGGAAGCCGTATTATGATCACTTCCATTGTAGGTGGTACAGCCACTACCTGCGTTGTATTTATCCCGCTGGCAATGCTTTCCGGTCTGTCCGGTCAAATGTTTAAGCAGTTAGGTTTCACGATCGTATTCAGTTTGATCGCGTCCTTATTCTCTGCGGTCACCATCGTACCGCTGTGTTATTATCAGTGGCATCCGGTAGAAAAGGAAAATGCACCTGTTGCCGGTTTTATACGTAAATGCCAGGAAATTTACCGTAATATCATGCCTGGTATTATCCCGAAGACAAAGACAGTTATCAGTGCCAGTATTTTACTGCTTGTATTTTCCTTCTTCTTAGCTTCCAGACTGGATGTAAAGCTGATGGTTTCTACAGATGAAGGTATTGTAGATGTAACTGTTAAAACAAAACCGGGTCTTTCTGTTGCTGCTGTTAATGACACAGTGTCCCAGATTGAAAATATGGTGGCAAATGACGAAGAAGTCGATCATTATCTGCTGACATACGGTTCCAGTGGTTTAAGTACCATGGGCGGCAGCAGCGTTACCTTAAGTGCTTACTTAAAGGATGACCGTAAAATGTCCACAGATGAAGTCATCGACAAATGGACCCGTGAAACAGAAAATTACAAAGATATTTCTGTAACAATGGAACAGGGAAGTACCACTTCTTCCTCCATGAGCAGTACCAATCAGATCGAAGTTGACTTACAGAGTACCGATTACGATGCTTTAAAGAAAGCTTCTGATGAACTGGTAGAAGAACTGCGTAAGAGAGAAGATGTAATGCAGGTACATTCTTCTATTGAAAATGCGGCACCTGTTATCAAGGTAAATGTAGATCCTGTTTTAGCACAGGCAGAAGGTCTTACACCTGCGTCCATCGGATCTCTGATCTACAGCAATTTAAGTGGTATCAAGGCAACCACAGTCCGTGTAAACGGTGAAGATACAGATGTAAGAGTAGAATTTGATGCAGATAAATATGACAGCATTGACAAACTGCAGGGAATGATGATCACCACAGCTACAGGAACAACCCTTCCTCTGGAAGATCTGGCGACGATCCACTACGAAGACAGTCCGCAGCAGATCCAGCGTAAGAATAAGCAGTACCAGGTATCTATTACGATGGAGCCACAGTCTGAGTATAAGAAAACAGCTGAAAAAGATGTGAAGGAATTTGTGCGTAACTGGAATATGCCAAATGAGGTAGAAATGGCGCCAAATGCCATGGATGAGAGCATGGGAAGCGAGATCGGTGCTTTAGGAGGCGCTCTTATAACCGGCGTTTTCCTGGTATTTGTTGTAATGGCTATCCAGTTTGAGTCACCTAAGTTCTCACTGATGATCATGACGACCATTCCATTCTCACTGATAGGATCCTTTGGACTTCTGTTCCTGGCAGACAGTCCCATCAGTATGGTATCTATGTTAGGTTTCCTGATGTTAGTTGGTACGGTAGTAAACAATGGTATTTTGTATGTAGATACGGTAAACCAGTTCCTTGCAGAAATGCCTCTGGATAAGGCGCTGGTAGAAGCTGGTGCTATCCGTATGAGACCTATTTTGATGACAACAGGAACAACCGTGATCTCCATGCTTCCTAACGCAGTTGCTTACGGTAAATCCGGTGCCATGATGCAGGGCCTTGCACTGGTAGATGTAGGTGGTCTGATCGCAGCAACGATCCTGACACTGATCCTTCTTCCAACTTATTACAGACTGGTCCACAATATGGGACGTAAGGCAGTTGGGGAAGATGTGCCTATGGTTTCTGATTAAAAATTAAGATAAGTAAGATAATAAGAGAGCAGGACTTTTGTGGTTTTGCTCTCTTTTGGCGTTGTTACAGTTCAGCCATGACATGGCGTTATGCTTTTTGTATAAACCTGATTGACGTTTTGCCTGAAAAATTGTATAATTGATAAAGAATTTGGAAATTTTCAGACGGGAGAATACAAATGATCGCATTAAAGGCCGAAGATGTAAAGTCCTTTACTACCAAACTGTTTGTACGGGAGGATTTTGATGCATTTCTGGTAAAAGAAGTGAACATTACCACCTACAACAGTTTTTCCATTGACGGACATGTAAAACAGGGCTATTACACAGAGGAAGAACGGGAAGAAAACAACATAGAAGAGTTTTCAACCTGGAAAACCTTAAGGCCTTTTTGTTTTTCACTGATCAAAGGAAAAAAGCTTCCTGGAAGTTTTCGCATCGTGCTGCAGCTGCCAAAGGCGGGGACAGATAAATTTGCCGCAAGAACAGGCGCCGGGATCGATGGAAACCAGATCGTAGGGTTATATCTGAATATACGTTACGATAATGGGGAAATGTATTGTATTACCGGAACATCATTAAATTTTTTCACCATGGACAAAACTCTGGATCTTGAGTGGGATAAGGCAGTTAAACAGTTTTTACAGTCCCATGAGATTCCATGTACAGAGGCAACTGAAGGATAAGAGCAGGAAGAAGATTGTCTGTAAAAGGATAAAAATTCTGAAAGCGTACAAATGTCCTCTTGGAGTCTTTCGTGTACCTGCCTTTTCAGGCACAGAAAGACCCTGAGAGAACATAAGCAGCAATGGAGGAAATGGCATGGATAAAAACAATTTTTCGCAGAAACTGGCTGAACTGACAGCGCTGGCAGCAGCCAGTGAAAACAAACTCCAGATGACACAGGTTCTGGATGCTTTTGCAAAGGAACAGGTAACACCGGAGGAAATGGAAGCTGTTTATGCCAAGCTGGAGAAGAAAGGGATCCAGATACTGACAGAGGAGGAAGAGGGGGCAACCGATGACAGCCTTCTTTTAGATGATGCAGATGATAATGATGAGTCTGTTTCCAGTATCATTGGAGATAAATACAGATGGAGCCACAACGATTCCTTAGATGACGGGGATAACGATGATTTTACCCCTTCTTCTGCAGAAGAGGAAGAAGAGACAACTGCTACCTCGGAACAGCTGTTAGAAGGCGTTGCAAGTACGGATCCCATCCGTGAATATTTAAAGGAGATCGGTTCCATTCCGCTGCTGACTCAGGAGCAGGAACAGGACCTGGCAAAGCGCAAATCCGAAGGGGACGCAGAAGCGGGCAGAAAGTTAGTGGAAGCAAACCTTCGCCTGGTAGTCAGCATTGCAAAGCGCTATACTGGCAGAGGCATGAGTTTTCTGGATCTGGTCCAGGAAGGAAATATCGGCCTGATGAAGGCAGTAGAGAAGTTTGATTATACCAAGGGATACCGCCTCAGTACCTATGCTACCTGGTGGGTGAAGCAGTCTGTTACCAGAGCCTTAGCAGACCAGTCCCGCACCATCCGCCTGCCAGTCCACATGGTAGAAGCAGTGAACCGCATCCGAAAGGCCCAGAGAGCCTTAGCTGTAAAACTGGGAAGAGAGCCTTCTAATGAAGAGATCGGCAAGGAAGTGGGAATGTCTGAAAAACGTGTAACAGAACTGATGCAGTCTTCTGGAGATACAGTATCTTTAGAGACTCCGGTAGGTGATGAAGACGGTTCCAACTTAGGGGATTTCGTAGCAGATGACTCCAATGCTTCCACAGAAGAAAAGGCAGAAAGCGTCTTCTTAAGAGAAGAGATCGACCAGATGCTCCAGGGCTTGAACCCAAGAGAAAGGGAAGTTATCATTTTAAGATTTGGCCTGGAAAGCGGACATCCTATGACACTGGAGGAAGTAGGAAAGCGTTTCAAAGTTACCAGAGAGCGGATCAGACAGATCGAGACTGCTGCGTTAAGAAAACTTCGCAATCCGTCCAGAAGTAAGAAGATAAGAGATTTCCTGCCGTAAGATCTTACAGCCGGATCCTATCCGGCAAAGTCCTAACCAATCGTTAATATTTTTCTCATTTGATCCACTGTACAATAGGAGTACGGTGGATCTTTTTTGATGCCATGTATCTGAAAGAAGCTGCCGGTAGCAGGTTTGACAAGTAAAAAGGCGGTAGTGTCAAATAATCTATGAAAAACTGAGTCAAATAAAAAGGCTCAAATGAACCTTGAAAATTGCAAATATATTTCTATCAAAATCAAAATACGAACTCAGTTCGTTGGGTAAAACCCTCCGGGGGCACAGGGCGCTGCCCGGACCTGTTCTCGCCGGAAGGCAGGAAAAGGGCGCAGTTGCCCCTTTTCTGCATATCTGCATATTTAGGATGGTCTGTTGTCCGAGGAAAATCGGGATTTATTAAGAACAGAAACTTTGAATATTGTTCTATTCATGTGCAACTTCAAGCTTGATGGAGAAAGCAAAAATCATTCATGCCCTTTGTCATATAGTTTCTGTATATTTTGGGGAAGTTTGTCAGGCAACATGGCATTTATAGCATTTTCGTTACCATCTTTCATTGCTGTTTCATAATACCAGCACTTGAATTTTAAGAGGGAGAGAGTTTTTTGAAGTTCCTGAATTTCAGTTTCAACAGCTGATTTTCTGGCTTCAAATAATTCTTTCCTTTTTTCATAGCTGGAGCTGCCTTCAGATACCCAGATCAAAAAATTGCTTTATATCTTTGATCTCAAGACCGGATTTCTTCAGACATTCAATAATACGAAGCGCTTCTAATTCATTATCGCTGAAATAACGGATGTTTCCCTTACGTTCCAGATTAGGGAAAAAGCCTTCCTTGTCATAATATCTTAAGGTAGAAACAGGAAGACTAAACATTGCAGAGACCTGACCGATTGTATACATAAAAAACCTTCTTTCAAAATATGCTTGACCTAAAGTTAACTTTAGGTTGTATGATATTTATATCATATACTATTGTTAGTGTAATTACAAGAAATTTTGCATATGGAGGATGTTAAATATGTTAAAAACAGAAGAATTAAAGCTGGTATCTGAATGGGATAAAACTTTTCCACAGAGTGAAAAAGTAGACCATAAGAAAGTGACATTTGTAAATCGTTATGGAATCACACTTGCTGCAGATCTGTATAAGCCGAAAAATGTGTCAGGGAAATATCCTGCGATTGCCGTAAGCGGACCATTTGGTGCAGTCAAAGAACAGTGTTCTGGATTATATGCGCAGACGATGGCTGAAAAAGGATATTTAACGATTGCATTTGATCCTTCTTTTACGGGGGAAAGTGGAGGAAATCCAAGATTCATGGCCTCTCCGGATATTAATACAGAAGATTTCATGGCTGCTGTTGATTTTCTTTCTGTTCGGGAAGATGTGGATACGGATAAAATAGGAATCATTGGAATCTGCGGCTGGGGTGGAATGGCTCTTAACGCAGCTGCATTGGATACAAGAATAAAAGCAACCGTTGCATCTACCATGTATGATATTACAAGGGTAAATGCGAACGGATACTTTGATTCTGAGGACAGTGAAGAAGCACGTTATGCAAAGAAACAGTCACTGAATACCCTCAGAACAGAAGAATACCGTAAAGGCGAATATTCCAGAGGCGGTGGTTGTGTTCCACTTCCGGTTCCGGAAGATGCACCTTTCTTCGTAAAAGATTACAGTGAGTATTATAAAGGCAGATGTTATCATAAAAGGAGCCTGAATTCCAATGGGGGATGGAACAGTATTGGATGTATGTCATTTATGAATCAGCCAATATTAAAGTACAGTAATGAGATCAGAAGTGCAGTCCTTATCGTTCATGGAGAAAAAGCACACAGCTATTATTTTGGAAAAGATGCTTATGAAAATATGATCAAGAACAGCAAGTACACATCCAATAAAGAGCTGCTTACAATTCCGGGGGCTGTGCATACAGATCTTTACGATAATCTGGATGTGATCCCATTTGATAAAATCCAGAGATTTTTCGAAGAAAATGGGGTTGGTTAGTCATGACATGTGAGGAATATATATCGTAGATGCAGGAAGTGAAGACCATCTGGTTATGCACGAGCTGTCTCAAAGGGCATTAAAAATAACAATGGAAAAGGAGAAATTTAATTATGGCAAAAAAAGTATTGATCATATCGACAAGTCTTCGAGGAGGCAGCAATTCTTATGTACTCGCAAAGGAGTGTGCAAAGGGAGCAAAAGAAGCTGGGCATGATGTGGAACTTCTTTCTTTGAAAGGAAAAGATATCAAATATTGTATCGGTTGTCTATCCTGTCAGAAGAATGGAAGGTGTGTACTGAAGGATGATGTTGCAGATATTATGGCAAAGGTAAAGGATGCGGAGGTCATTGTCTATGCAACACCAATTTATTACTATGAGATGTGCGGTCAGATGAAAACACTTCTTGATAGATTGAATCCTTTGTATTCGACAGATTATTCATTCAGAGATATTTATATGATTGCAACTGCCGCTGAGAATGATGAAAGTACATTTGAAAAAGCCTACAATGGTCTGCAAGGCTGGGTAGACTGTTTTGAAAAGGCTTCCTTAAAAGGCATCGTAAGTGGCGGTGGAATTGATGCTGCAAATACAGCTGCTGGTCATGCGGATGTGATGAAGAAAGCATATGAACTTGGAAAGGGATTATAAGTTTGAAAAGAGTACTATTACTTAGTCTTTGTGTGTTAGTTTTATCTGGGCTTGCAGGATGCAGAGAAAAAAGAAGTGTTTCATTTGAAAATGATATATCCGAAGAAATGATAGACAATAGTACTGAATCTCAAATTTCAGCTGTAGAGGAAACAGAAATTACCGACAAATCGGCGATTGATGATGAGAAAGAATACATGAAGTTATATTTTAATGACACTGAAATCCCGGTTATATGGGAAGATAATCAGACTGTGCAAGAACTTATGGAAGAAGCTGGCAAAGGTGATATCGTTGTGCAGATGTCTATGTATAGCGACAATGAGCAGGTTGGTTCACTGGAAAAAAGTTATACAAAAAATGATGAGCAGATAACTACTCATAGCGGTGATATAGTTCTATACAGTGGAGACAAAATAGTAGCGTTTTATGGCTCAAATTCATGGGCATATACCAGACTGGGGAAAATGAATCTTCCAGAAGGTGATGTGACGGGACTTTTGTCAAATGGGGATATCACTTTGAAAATAGTAATTGCGAAATAGTGAGTAAATCAGAATGTTGTTTTCTATTGCAAGGAAATCGACAAGTTCCCATTTATGGAATTGACAATCAGTTATTTTATTATTAGAAAATACCACAATTACAATTAATAACACCGATACAGGATTATAATAAATCCTACAATGTAACCATTGAAATTACATCTGTTTTTTGATATGATTACTGTCGAAGAGAGGTGTTTATAATGCAGATTTCAAGCAGATTTACAATGGCAATCCATATGTTTGCCTGTATAGATACATTTTCAGATCAGAAGATGACCAGTGATTTTATGGCAGCAAGCATTGGAACCAATCCGGTGATTGTCCGTAAAATATTGCAACAATTAAAGGCTGCTGGTCTTATTGAAGTTGCAAGAGGGACAGGCGGTGTGACAATTACCAGACCATTGGAGCAGATTACATTCCTTGATGTGTATAAAGCAGTGGAGTGTTCACCAGATGAAGAACTATTTCATTTTCATGAGAATCCCAATCAGAAATGTCCGGTAGGAAAGAATATTCATCATGTTCTTGATAAGAGGCTGTTAGAGGTACAGAGGGCGATGGAGGAAAAGCTTTCAGAAATGACACTTGCTGATGTGAAAAAAGATATTGCAATGTATACAGAGAAAGAGTAGCATACAGAAGGCTTCGGATGCGTGATTATATCATCACAATTTTCGGAGCCTTTTTCATTTGTTGTAATCAATGCAAAACCTTTAAAGGGAGTTGTAACAAAAAAAGTTACAAAAAGCTTGATGTAACTATTGACATTACATCAAACAAGTGCTACAGTACAAACATAAGATGTAACAAATAATGTTACAACAAATCAAGGAGGTAATTTAAAATGCAGAAAGTAGTAGAATTTTTACAGAAAAATCCAGTTCAGTATTTAGCAACAGTCGGAAGAGATGGAAAGGCAAAATGCCGTCCATTCATGTTCTGCTTTGAGCAGGATGGAAAGCTTTGGTTTTGTACAAACAACACAAAGGATGTTTACAAGGATATGTTAGCAAATCCTGAAGTAGAAGTTTCTGTTTCTTCGCCAGAATATGCATGGATTCGTATTCATGGTAAAGCAGTATTTGAGGACAACAAGAGTGTAAAGGAAGGATGCATGAATAATCCAATCGTTAAGGGACAGTACCAGACAGCAGATAATCCTATTTTTGAGGTATTCTATCTTGAAAATCCTCATGGTGTAATCGCAGATTTCTCTGGAAATCCACCTTATGAATTTTAATAACAGGTAATCAACAAAAAAAATACAGTCTTCGGGGCAAGGTATAATTCCTGACCGGCAGTATAGTCTGCGAGCAAAAAGCTGATATGGTGCAATTCCATAACCGACGGTAAAGTCCGGATGAGAGAAGATATGATAAAGGAAGTCCCGCAGGAAATCCCGTCCTGCGGGCTGTTTTAAATTCAGGCATATCTCACAAAAAGGAGATTTATGAGTAACAATACAGCAACTATTAAAACAAGAGAAAATCTGGTTTCTACAAGGACGATAACAATGACAGCTCTACTGGCAGCTATATCATATGTGTTGGCATTTTTTGAGTTTCCGGTTCCTTTGAGTCCATCATTTGCACGAATGGATCTGTCAGATTTACCTGCACTGATTGGGGCATTTGCGTTTGGACCGGTTACAGGAGTGATGATAGAAATGATAAAAAATATATTGCAGCTTCTGTCAACATCAACGGGGGGAATTGGTGAACTTGCCAATTTTCTGATGGGTGCATCCTATGTACTGGCTGCCGGTTTTATATACAAATACAAAAAGACTAGGAAAATGGCGATGTGGGCATGTGTTATTTCAAGCGTAGTTATGGGAATAGCCGCAGCGATTGTAAATTATTTTATTCTGCTACCCCTGTTTGAAACATTTATGCCGCTGGATCAGCTGATCGCATCATTTGGTGAATTTCTGCCATTTATTAAGACAAAATTGGACGTTGTGCTATTCAATGCATTGCCGTTTAATATCTTAAAAGGTTTGGTGATTGGAGCAATTGCCATGATGATATATAAAAAACTTACACCGATACTGAAAGGAGAGACTTTGAAATGACAAAAATGGATTATCTTAAACTTCTGGTGGATGAAATTCATTCAACAACAGTTGCAACGATAGGTTCAGATTGACATCCTCAGACAAGAATCATAGATATGATGTACTATGATGAAGAAAGTGTATATTTCCTTACAGCAAAGGGAAAAGCATTTTATGACCAGTTAATGGAGCAGCAGTATGTGGCAATATCCGCAACAAAAGACAAAATTGCGGTGTCTTTGCGTGGAAAAATAAAGAACATCGGGAAAAAAGAACCTTGATATTATGTTTGAAAAAAATCCGTATATGAAGAAAATCTATCCGGGAGATACGAAAGACGCAATCGAGGTGTTTCAACTGTATGAGGCACAGGGAGAGTATTTTGATATCAGCAATCCGTCAAATATTGTGAGGGATACAATAACAATAGGAAAAGCAGAAGCTGTTCAGACGGGATATTTTGTTGGGAAAGACTGTATCGGATGTAAGTTGTGTTACTCTGTATGTCCGCAAAAATGCATTGATATATCTTCAGTTCCGGTTGTAATCAACCAGAATCACTGTCTGCATTGCGGAAGATGTGCAGAAATCTGTCCAGGAAGCAGTGTATTGAGAAAAGAGGTTAATTATGATCTTTAAGAAAATCAGAAAAGGGCATGCTGACTGGAGAAACTTTTTATGTAGTACTCCGGCAATGGATTATGTATTCCAAAAGGATGCATATGAAGACCAGATTGACAGGGCAGCAGAGAATATAAGAAATGCAGACTGTGTTATAATCGGGGCAGGAGCCGGGGCATCGACAGCTGCGGGAATCCAGTATGGCGGTAAAAGGTTTACAGACCATTTTGCAGAATTTATAAAAAAATACGGTGGGCATTACATGACAGATATGTATGCAGCCGGATTTTATCCATATCCGTCTGAGGAGGCAAAGTGGGGATACTGGTCAAAACATGCATTGATGAACCGCTTTGATCCTCCGGCATTGCCGCTTTATACAGAGCTTTATGATATTGTAAAGAACAAAGAATATTTTGTACTTACAACCAATGTGGATCATCAGTTTTATAAAGCGGGATTCGATGGAAAAAGAATATTTGCAACACAGGGAGATTATGGAAAAATCCAGTGCCAGAAAGCCTGTCATCCAAAGACTTATGACGCAAAAGACCTGTTTCGTAAAATGGATGAAGCAAGAAAAGACTGCCTGATTCCATCAGAACTTGTACCAAAATGTCCGGTGTGTGGCGGCAATATGGCTATGAATCTACGTTGTGATAATTATTTTGTGGAAGATGAAGCGTGGCATGAGGCAGCCGACAGGTATGCGGGTTTTCTGGAACAGAATAAAGATAAAAAGTTTGTTCTTTTGGAACTGGGAGTTGGATTTAATACGCCGATTATTATACGTTTCCCTTTTGAAAAGATGGTGAGGGAGAACTCGTCTTATAGTTTGATACGCCTGAATATGGATGAAGCGGTAGTTCCGGAAAGCTTCGGGGAACGTGCAATCGGTATTGGCGGTGATATGGCAAAGGCAATTACTGATATAAGGGGGCTGGTATTATGACACAGGATGAGCGAAGAGAATATCTGATTCAGTATCTTTTAAAAGAAGAAATACGGTTTGGCAGACAGAACATTCATACGGATAAGCAGGGACAGGAAAATCTGCTCCGATCACTTATGAATGTCAGACCGCCAAGACCAATCAGTAATGATTTTTTGAAAATACAGGATGAGTATCTTTCAGAAAGAAATATAGAGCGTGGAATTACAGATGTTGCCACGCTTGTACCTGTAAAATCCGATTCGAGATTATATATCTGGCAGGGTGATATTACGACACTGAGATGTGACGCAATCGTAAATGCCTGCAACTCACAGATGCTTGGTTGTTTTTCGCCGATGCATGCCTGCATCGATAACTTTATTCATACTTATGCAGGAATTGAGCTGCGTCTGAAAATGCATGAAATTATGGCAAAGCAGGGGTATGAAGAAGAGACCGGCAGAGCAAAGATAACATCGGGCTACAATCTTCCGGCAAAATATATTCTTCATACGGTAGGACCTATTATACAATGGAAAGTCACAAAAGATGATGAAGCACTGCTCGCAAGCTGTTACACAGAGTGCCTAAAGCTTGCTGCTGATACTGGTGCAGAATCCATTGCATTTTGTTGTTTGTCTACAGGTGTATTCCGTTTTCCACAGCAACGAGCTGCCGAGATTGCAACGAACACTGTAAAGCAGTATCTTAACAAAGACAGCAGAATCAAAAAGGTAATCTTTAATGTGTTTAAGGATGAAGATTTAAAAATATACAGTGGATTGTTATAAGTTCTAATGATTCTTTTATCTAACATTTTCTATTATGAATGACATAAATTTATGTGCTACATTACTCAGTCGTTCGTAGTCCTGATAAATGAAAGCAATACTCCACGTAATATCTTTATCATCGAATGGAACCATTACAAGATTTCCATAAACGCCTTTATCATACATCGGCTCAAGACTTAATGCGACTCCACGCCCCTTATTTACCAGACTGATCAGTTGATTTGCATCCGATGATTCAAAGGCGACCTTCGGTTCAAAATGATATTTTTTTGCATAATGCCACACCAGATTTTTGTAATACGATTTCTTGTCAAGCATTAGGAAATTCTCATTTTTCAGTTCTGAAAAATTCACCGATTGTTTTTTTGCCAGAGGATTATCTTTGTGCACAAAAAGATATAAGGGAAATGTTTTCACCAAAGTATATGGAATCTTTTCGCCATGCCGATTCTCCGGAATTGCAAGAAGTCCTAAGCGTGTCACATTTTCCTCAACATATTTATCACAGTCTGCGTCAGACAATTCTAACATTTCAAGTGTTATGTTTTTATATTTTTCCTGAAAATCAAACAACAGCTCTGGATCAATACATCGAAATATCAGTGGTGCACAACAGAATTGCAGCTTTACGGGCTGCCTCTCGAAGTGTTCTGTAACTTCATCTAATACATGATGATACTGCGTTACCAGAGGACTAAACTTATTTAGAAGATACATTCCCTCTTTAGTAAGACTTATTCCTTTTACGGTTCTTTGGAATAGCTGACAGCCCAGTTCCTGTTCCATGCCTGCGATACATCTGCTCAATGCCTGCTGTGAGATATAAAGTGCTTCTGCCGCTTTGGACATAGATGTGTACTCACAGGTTTTTAAAAAATATTCGATATGCTTAAATTCCATCGCTATCACTTCCTTTCGTATATATCATACTACAATTTCAAGTTGTAGCCCATACAAATTTTCAGCCATTTTTCAAATGTGCCGACTGCGTTATAGTATAGTCACAGCAAGGGAAACGAACGATGCAAGCTTATCATTCACCCAGGCAAACATTAGATCAGAAAGGGAGGTAACAAAATGTCATTTCTGAAAAATCTTTTTAATCATACACACACATATAAGGAGGATATTAACATGACAAACAAAGACAAAGCATTGGCACTCATTAACACATTTGCAACTGGTGATACAGATGCAGCAAAAAATTTACTGGCTGAAGGATATATTCAGCACAATCTGGCTTACGGTACAGGCAGAGATGCTTTTTTAGGCTCTGTAGCTTATCTCACATCCGCACCGGTAAAAACAACTGTCAACAACATTCGTGCATTTGAAGATGGTGACAAAGTTTTCTTACAGACTGTTTATAATTTTGCAGGTGCTGGTGAGCAGGTAGCATTCGATATTTTCCGCTTTGACAGCAACGGAAAAATTGCTGAGCATTGGGATAATCTTGCTGCAAAGGCTGAGCCAAATCCATCTGGTCGTACCCAGATTGATGGTACTATGGAAAAAGAACTTGTAAATGCAGAAGAAACACGCAAAATTGTCTCTGCGTTTGTAGGTGATGTTCTCCGTGGCGAGCATCCGGAAAAGCTGACCAGCTATTTTGATGGAGATACTTATATTCAGCACAACACAGGAATTGCTGATGGGCTTTCCGGACTCGGAGCAGCGCTTGAAGCTCTTGGCAAACAGGGCATTCAGATGATTTATGATCAAACTTATCAGGTACTTGCAGACGGAAATTACGGTCTTGCAGTAAGTGAAGGCTCTTTTGGTGGTGCTCATACAAGTTACTACGATCTTTTCCGAGTTGAAAACGGCAAAATCGTCGAGCATTGGGATGTAATGGAAACTATCGCTGATGAATCTACATGGCAGAATCAGAACGGCAAATTTTAAAATACATTATAATATTTAAGGAGGACTCACACTATGAAAAAAATTATCACACTTCTTTTAACCGCAACTTTAACAATGACTGCATTAGCAGGATGTTCAACATCCAGCAACAACGCTGACAACACTGTTTCTTCCACCAGTGCAACTACACAGGAGACCGAATCGACAAAAACTGAACAGACCCAGACTGAAAAAGCTCTGGCATTGATAGATACTTTTGCAACTGGAGATACCGATATTGCTAAAGAATTGCTTGCAGAAGATTATATTCAGCACAACCTTGCCTATGGTACTGGAAGAGACGCATTCATCAGTTCTGTCGAATACTTGGCTTCGGCAGATGAAAAAACCACTGTTGAAAACATCCGGGCATTTGAAGACGGTGACAAAGTATTTCTTCAGACTGTTTACAATTTTGCAGGTGCTGGCGAGCAGGTAGCATTCGACATTTTTAGATTTGACAACGAAGGAAAAATCGCTGAGCACTGGGATAACCTTGCTGCAAAGGCTGAGCCGAATCCATCAGGACATACACAGATTGACGGAACTATGGAAGTAACCGATCTTGACAAAACCGAAGAAAATCGCAAACTCGTGGAAGATTTCCTTTATGACGTTATGCAAGGCAATAATTTAGATAAAACACCAGACTATTTTGATGGTGACACATATATTCAGCATAACACCGGCATTGCTGATGGCATATCCGGTCTGAATGAAGCACTTGCAGCACTTGCTGAACAGAATATTCAGATGATTTATACTACTACTCATCAGGTGCTTGCTCAGGGAAACTTTGTACTGGCAGTAAGTGAAGGTACCTTTGGTGATAAACCAACTGCTTACTATGACCTTTGGAGAGTAGAAAACGGCAAGATTGCTGAGCATTGGGATGTAATGGAAACGATTGCCAATAAATCCACATGGCAAAACCAGAATGGAAAATTCTAATAAATTTTAATAAAAGTCCTCCTTCAAAAATAGTAAGGGGGACTTTTATCATATGTTTTTAACAGGAAATATTAAAGTTCAAGTGAATCTTCTGCATCTACTCACATCTGCAAATTTCCATCAAGATATAATCTTGCAAATTCAAGAGGATCATCAATGGCGAGTGCGTTTAATGCACAGTCTGATCCAGGTGTAGTCTTTAAATTCTTTTCAGCTTCCCAGCAGTCAATGCGAAGCATATAGCCGGCACTTGTGTAAACATCAATACTGTTGCGCTTGGGATTGTATTCTGCAAATATTGTTCTCATCGTATCAAATCTCCTTATCGTTAAATCAATCATTTGTTGCAAAAATCAGAAGCATTTCAATCAGTTCACCATGTCACTTTTATTTTGTGTTATACTGTTTTATATGATTTTCTTGGTCTCCGCTGCCGCTTCGGTCGGCACAGAGCAGAGGTCCACCGGACCTCTTGTGGTCTTCGCTTCGCTACGGTCGGTGCAAAGCGGACATCCACCGGATGTCCTGCACCCTTGTATTTGCCCTTATCAGAGTTCGTAAACACTGGTGGGACGATATAACACAAGGGAAACAATAAGGGAAAGCTCACCTGCGACAAATCCAGTGTTTTCAATGGTTTGCGGAGAATTTAATAACAAAATATAACAGTTATTAAATTTCTTAAAACAGGTGAAATCTTAATCGGAATTTGTGGAGAGATTTCTTGAAAGTCTGGGGCTGTTTCAAGGAAAATGGGAAGAATGGGAAGTCAAAGATCCGTATGAAGGAATGTATCAGGGGATCCATTTTAATGCTGTAAATATAAGGTTGTATCATGTATACAAAGCAGGACATATCCGGGATGGATACGAAAAAAGAAAAGAAGTGGTATTTAAGGGACTTGTTATACGATATGAGGATGCTGCGCCTACGGTTCTTAAAACGGATCATGATTTTGCGTCAATAGCGTATGATGTGGACGTAAGAGATATAGACGCAGTGAAGAAAAGCTATATTGCGTCTTTAGAGGAGATGAAACGGCTGTTGAAATAATTGCTTGCTAGCACTCAACTAAAATGAGTGCTAATTTTTTGTTGACTTTTAGATATATCGGTACTACAATATACGTTGTGAGTAAGATCCGCTTATTCAGATTTTGATAACACATAAGATTATTAAGAAGATTTATAAGAAAGAGGCGTATATTATGGCAAAGAAAGGCAGTTTATCTATAACAAGTGAAAATATTTTCCCTGTGATCAAAAAGTGGCTGTATTCCGACCATGACATTTTTTACAGAGAGCTGATCAGCAATGGCTGTGATGCGATTACTAAATTAAAGAAGTTAGAACTGATGGGAGAGTACGAGAAACCGGAAGAGGTTGAGTACAAGATCCAGGTCAGTGTAAATCCTACAGATAAGACCATCACTATTGAAGACAATGGTCTTGGTATGACAGAAGAAGAGATCGACAAATACATCAACCAGATCGCATTCTCCGGTGTTCAGGACTTTATGGAGAAGTACAAAGACAAGGCAAATGAGGATCAGATCATCGGTCACTTCGGTCTTGGTTTCTATTCTGCATTTATGGTAGCTGACAAGGTTGAGATCAATTCCCTGTCTTACCAGAAAGATGCAAAGCCGGTACACTGGGAGTCTGAAGGCGGCATCAACTTTGAGATGACCGAAGGCGACAAGGCAGAAGTTGGTACTTCTATTAAGCTGTATCTGAACGAAGAAAGCACTGAATTTGCAAATGAATACAGAGCAAGAGAAGTCATCGAAAAATACTGCGCATTTATGCCTGTAAACATTTTCTTAAAGAATGAGACTGCAGAGCCGGAATATGAGACCATTGAAAAAGATGAGCTGACAGATAAGGATACAGTAGTTGAGACTGTCATCGAACCTGCAAAGACAGAAGAAAAGGAAAAAGAGGATGGTACCAAGGAAACAGTAGAAGTTGAGCCATCCAGAGAGAAATATAAGATCTTAAAGCGCCCGGTTGCATTAAACGATACCAACCCGCTGTGGAATAAGCATCCAAATGAGTGTACAGACGAGCAGTACAAGGACTTCTACCGCAAGGTATTCAGGGATTACAAGGAACCACTGTTCTGGATCCATCTGAACATGGATTATCCGTTTAACTTAAAGGGTATCTTATACTTCCCGAAGATCAACATGGAATACGACAGCTTAGAGGGAACTATCAAGCTGTACAACAACCAGGTATTTATCGCTGATAACATTAAGGAAGTTATCCCTGAGTTCCTGATGCTGTTAAAGGGCGTTATTGATTGTCCTGATCTGCCTCTTAACGTGTCACGTAGCGCGCTGCAGAATGACGGTTTTGTAAAGAAGATCTCTGATTATATTACCAAGAAGGTAGCAGACAAGCTGTCCGGTATGTGCAAGACTGACCGTGAGAACTATGAGAAATACTGGGACGATATTGCTCCATTTATCAAATATGGTTATATCAAGGACGAGAAGTTTGCTGAGAAGATGGGCGACTATATCCTGTATAAGAACCTGGAAGGCAAGTATCTTACCTTAAATGACTGCCTGGAAGAGAACAAGGAAAAACATGAAAATACCATTTTCTATGTAACCAACGAAAAAGAGCAGAGCCAGTATATCAACATGTTTAAGGAAGAAGGCATTGACGCAGTGATCATGCCTGCCGCTATTGATAATCCATTTATCAGCCATGTAGAGCAGAAGCATGAAGGACTTAAGTTCCTGCGTATTGATACAGATTTAAATGCTTCTTTCAAGGAAGAAGTAAAGGAAGATGACGAAGCCTTTAAGAAGACCAGCGAAGAGCTGACAGAGGTGTTTAAGAAGGCTTTAAATAACGATAAGCTGGATATCAAGGTTGAGAAGATGAAGAACGCATCTGTTGCATCTATGATCACTGTATCTGAGGAAACAAGACGTATGCAGGATATGATGAAGATGTACAGCATGGGCGGTATGGATATGAGTGCTTTCGGCGCAACAGGCGAGACTCTTGTATTAAATGCTAATCATCCACTGGTTAAATATGTTCTGGACAACAAAGAGGGCGAAAATACAGCTAAGATCTGTGAACAGCTGTATGACCTGGCAAGCCTGGCACATGGCCAGCTGTCACCGGAGCGTATGACCGGGTTTGTAAACCGCAGCAATGATATTATGATGATCATGGCTGGACAGAAAGCAGAATAAATAGTACAATAAGAAGCACGACACAGAGTTGCGGGGGCTGTTTCACAGGTATTTTGCCTGGGTCGGCCCCTGCTTTTTTGTTAGATGTACTCGCAAAATCGGATACAAAAAGATCCTGAGAGTACATGGGTTGAATATATTTGAAAGTACAGGGAGAATATATATGAAAAAACGTACCTTATCAAAAAGTGTACTGACACTGGCCCTTGGAATGTCACTGGCGGCAGCAGGTGCTTTTGCAGCGTTTGCAGATCCGCTGGGCTTAAGCTATATTAATGGTCAGACTGTGACCAGCCGTATGGGCGGCTTTGAATTTAGCGCACCGGCAGAGTATAAAGTAGACAGAAGTGGCGCTTCTTCGGCTCTTTCCGGGGAGATCGTAGCGGGTCTTGTGGAAGATGGCGGAAAAATCGATTTTGCGGCGTCCATGGTAGATGAAACCAATAAAAGTTATATCATCAATACAGCCATGGTCCTGCCTGCAGATGATGGTTCCGGACAGCCTTTTAGCGTAGAAACCTTAAAAGCGGAGCTGGCAGAGTCCGGTCTGGATCCGGCAGATACAGAAAGCGGTACAGTAAAGCTGGGAGCTGCAGATTATGAGTATCTGAAGGTAAATTACGGAAAAATGATGGCAGACTCCATGAGGGGACAACTGGAGTCAGGACAGCTTTCTGAAAAACAGAAAGAGCAGGCAAAGGCATTATTAGACCGGATGGAAAAACTGCTAGTCAATGATTTTTATATCCGGAATACAGGAGACAAGATCTATGTGCTCTGCCAGACCTATTCTGTTGACCAGGCAGAGCGTGCAGCAGCCTTTTTAGGTCTTTTAAAGCCTTATACAGGAGTAGAAGGCTGGTACCAGAACGGGGAAAACTGGCAGTATAAAAAGGCAGACGGACAGTTGGCGTTAAACTGCTGGGAACAGGATGAAAATGGGCTTACCTATCATCTGGACGGAAACGGAAATATTGAGTACAATGCCTGGGTACAGGAAAATGGCGGCTGGAAGTATGCAGATGAAAGTGGTCATATGGTTACTTCTGTAACAAAGACCATTAACGGAGTCCAGTATACCTTTGATGATAAGGGAAATATGATCGCCGGAAGTGAGAAAGCGGCCCCGGATTATTCCCTTGGAAAACTGGAAGGAAATACCTATACGAATTACTGGGCAGATATGACACTTTCCTTCCCGGAGGAAGCTACTGTTATGATCGGAAATGGCAGTGCCCAGACCTATGCCCTGGTTGGAGGCGAACATGTGGATGTAAATGATCCTGAATTAAGTTACCGTATTACAGTGGATTTTACAGAGGCAGACATGGAGCTGGATCGTTTCATGGATGCAGTAGTTGGTCACGGGGGAACAGATGGCTATAAGGTAGATGCTTCAGGTAAAGTGAGCCTGGGTGGCTATGAATTCCGCTATTGCAGGACTTCCTACGATTTTGGTGATGGAACCGCCCATCACTCTGACTGGTATGTACGCCAGATTGATTCCAAACTGGTCCTGATCCATTTTGATTACTATGATGAGCTGAAAAACCAGGTACAACAGGTTTATGACAGTATTAGACAGCCACAGGCGTAGTCAGATAGTTGATAAAAAACGTCAAAGAGTAAAGAAGGCTCTTTGACGTTTTTTCGAAATTACTAACGTATAGTGAATATTAAAAGTTTTTTGATATATTTGCCGTTACATGGGGCCTAAGTGAATCATTTGAGCGATAAATACCAGGGCACTTCCTACTGCCAACCAGAGAAGCATGATTTTCCACATAAAGCGCATCCAACGATCGTAAGGAATATTTGCAACACTTAAGTTCCCCATTAATGCGGTAGACATAGGAAGAATGTAATTGCAGAATCCATCGCCAAAGTTAAATGCCAGAATAGCAGTTTGACGAGTAATTCCGACCATATCTGCAACGGGAGTAAAAATTGGCATAACTACAGCAGCTTGTCCGGAACCAGAAGTTACCAATATATTGATGATAAAATTAACCCAGTACATACACATGCCACGTAGTGCAGGAGGAAATGCATTAAGTACAATGGTACATCCGTAAACCAGAGTATCCAGAATATTAGCTGAAGATAAAACACCAGATGTAGCTCTTGCAAGACCAAGGATTAAAGCAGATACAGTGAGTTTTTGACATCCTGTTGCAAAATGTTTAGCAATAGTACTTGGACCAAACCCAGCAAAAGCACCTGAAATTACACCAAGCCAGATAAAGACAACAGATATTTCAGGAAGATCCCATCCTCGTGTTACACAACCCCATACCAGAACAACAAGGGAACCAATTAAAGTTAAAAGAACCAGAAGCTTACGTGGAGTCAGAGAAGAGTCGTGAGAGGCATCAACATCTTCATCATTTCTCAGTTTATCCAATTCGTACATAGGGCTTGAAGCAGGATTGGATTTGACTTTACGTGCGTAACGGATCAGGGCAATACTGGTAAAAATCCAGAAAACGAAGAAGCAGAAGAAACGGTATTGAATACCGGAGTAAAGTGGAAGTTCTGCAATTTTCTGGGCAACAATGGTAGTTGAGGTATTTAAAGTACCTGTGGAAAAACCAATGGCACCACCTAAAAGTGGCAGTGCAGCACCAGTAATGGAGTCAAATCCCATAGCTCTTGTCATCATAATGATAACAGGAGTAAATCCAATAAATACAGTTACAGACTGTGTAGTAGCAATGGCAGCGAAAACCAGGAGCAGAAGCGGGATGAAAATAGCTTCCTTATTGCCAAATTTTGCAACTACTTTTGCGATTAGTACCTGAAGTGCACCGGTTTCAACCAGAACATTAAAAGCACCACCAGACATGATGACCATAAAAATCAGTTTGGCACTGCTGGAAAAACCGTCTATAATATAATTAGGAATTAAAAGTGGATTTACAGGGGTTTTAGCAATAAATGAAAACTGATCAGGAACAACTACTTTAATTCCCTGAGCATTTTCAACACGGGCAAATTCTCCCGCCGGTAGAATCCATGTGAGTATTGAGGCAATGAATACGATACCAATGATGATGACAAAGGTATGAGGCACTTTGAACTTTTTCTTAGGTACGTTTTGTTTTTCTGATAGCATAAAAATTCCCCCTTTAGTAAAAATTAAGAAAATGAGAACAGAAATGAAAAGAAACAGCTTCCTGTTGCAGGAAAATGTTGAGTGAAGTATAATCAATAAACAAAGAATTGTAAAGATAAAATCTGTTTATAACAGAATGCTTCCCATAATGTTTGATTATACTGAGAAAATTTTGCATATTTGGCAGAGAGGAGGAAAATGGTCTTTGAATTTAAAAGAACAAATTTATATGCTTTCTTTGGAACGTCATAGTAATATTACAAGAGCGGCAAAAGAACTGGGAATTAGTCAACCGGCATTAACTACATTCTTAAATCATTTGGAAAAGGATTTGGATGTAAAGTTATTTGACCGCTCTGCAGTTCCTATGAAATTAACTCCTGCTGGGGAGCTTTATATTAATAAGGCTAAAAAGATGCTCTGCATAAAAGAAGAATTTGATAGAGAACTTCAGGTGTTGAAAAAACGGGATTTATCATGTATTAGAGTAGGAATCCAGCAGATCAGAGCTCCTCATGTTGTGCCGCCATTGACTATGGCAGTTAAACAGGAATTTCCTAAATTGGATGTTGTTTTTAACGAAAATCATGGTGAAAATTTGTTTAATATGCTGGAAAGGGGAGAAATTGATCTTTTACTTCATAATCATATGAGGCAGATACCGGGAATAAGTGCGGAATTTTTGATGAAGGACCGGTTGCTGTTTATCACTCCAAAGAATCATTTGCTAAACGCATATGGAATTAAATCTGCCAAGCCATATCCTTGGATCGATTTATCTTGGTTTAAAAATGAAAATTTTATGTTGCTGCCGGAAGCATATACATTGAGGGAACATGCAGAACAACTTTTTGCCTCTTTAGGATGGAGACCAGAAACAATAGAGATATATACCAGAACAGAGACTATTTTACGCCTGGTCACTGCAGGCGCAGGGGTTGGCTTTATTTTTGAAAGCTATCTATCATATTTTAACGAAGAACGCAAACCTGCTTGTTTTCTTATAGGAAATCCTCCGATTACGGTGGATTATATGGCTTTTTATCCGGAAAAAATGAAACAATATCCGGTTTTCACCCGTTTTTTGGACATGATCCGCTTTGTATTATCAAAGTAATGTTGGTATAGATGGTGAGTGGCAATAATTGAAGATAAAAAAGATTGACAAAAAAGAAAATATGTGAGAAGCTTTAGATAAATGAGACAGTGAAATGAATAGAATGTGAAAAGGAGAATTGCATAATATTCTCTTTTTTGTAGTGCAGCCAGTCCTGAATAAGGTCTGGCTTTTTTTGAATGGATTACATGGTTTTGAGAAGACATGTTATTAAAAAAGGAGGATTTATAATGGAACATAAGTCTTTTTCAGATCGCTTAAGGGAGTATTTAAAAGAAAATGAAAGTAAACTTATAGAAGGATTATCAGAGATTGTAGCTCAGCCTAGTGTAAGCAGTACTGGTGAAGGAGTATCTAAATGCTGTGAACTAATAGTGAAAAAGATGAAAGCAATTGGTATGGATGTACAGACTTATCCAATCGAGCCACATTCAGTGATTATTGGAAAAATTGGAGCAGATCCTTCAAAAAAGACAGTTTTGATATATGCTCATTATGATGTACAACCTCAGGGTGACCTTACTCAGTGGAGAACACCGCCATTTGAGCCAACAATTATAGAAGGGGTAATGTACGGACGTGGAACAGCAGACAATAAGGGACCATTAATGGCTCATTTAAATGCAATTGAATTTTGGTTGAAAGAATATGGGGAATTGCCTGTTAATATAAAAACCATTTTTGAGGGTTCAGAAGAAAGTAATAGTGAAGGATTGCCAGAATTTCTTTGCTCACATAAAGAATTATTAAAAGCTGATATGGTATATTTTAGCGATGGATCTAAAAACCATAATGACCAGCCGATTATTGCTCTTGGTGTAAAGGGAATGCTATATGTAGAATTAGTGTTGACAACTATGACCAGAAATGTGCATTCCCAATATGCACCTGTTTTGCCAAGTGCAGCATGGCAAATGGTTCAGCTATTAAATAAATTAAAGACAGAGGATGGTACTGTCCATATCCCAGGCTTTTATGATGATGTTGTACAGCCGACAGAAATTGAAAAAGCTATATACGATAAACTGCCGGACGTGAGAGAAAATCTATTTAGAAGTTATGGAGCTTATCCGATCTATCCGGCAGATAAGGGTTACTATATACAATTAAATGGAACCCCAAGTTTTAATATATCAGGAATCAGTTCTGGATATACAGGAAACGGAACAGCAACTGTTCTTACATCAAAGGCAATTGCAAAAATTGATATGCGTCTTGTAGCTGCCCAGGATGGCAATAAAATATTGGATAATCTGAAACAATACATTAAAAAATTAGGATATGACAACGTAGAAGTCATTTGTCATGGAATTACAGAGCCTGCAAAAACACCGGTTGATACTCCGTATCTGCTTCCAGTGGAGAAAGCAACCCGGAATGTATTTGGTCCGTACATGGTATATCCTAATCGGCCATCAACAGCACCGGATTATTTGTGGACCAATATTCTGGGTTTGCCTACGATCCAGGTGCGCTGGTGTGATGCAACTTCAGATAATCATGCGCCAAATGAACATTTAACTTTATCCAATTATATCAAAGGGACTGAGCTTACAGCCACAGTTTTAAAAGAAATCAGTGAAATGTAGAAGAGGATGGACATGAAAGACAAAAAACTTTTATCAGATATCAAGGAATATCTAAAATGTTATGAGAATCAGGTTTTGGAAGATTGGTATGAACTGATCCGTCATATAAGTGTTAGTGAAACAGGGGAAGGAATTGAAACGTGCTGTGACTGGATCCAGAAAAAAATGGAAGAAATTGGAATTCAAGTAACAAAGTATTCTGTAAAACCCGCTCCAGTCCTGGTAGGGCGGTTTGGCAATGATCCGGAAAAAAAGACAGTTCTGATCTATGCCCATTACGATGTGAAACCGGCTGGAGAACGAAAATTGTGGCATTCAGATCCGTTTGTTCCTACAGTACGTGATGGAAAAGTTTATGCAAGAGGAAGTGCTGATAATAAATCACCTTTAATGGCTCATTTAAAAGCTTTGGAATACTTTATCAGAAGAAAAATGGAAGTTCCCGTAAATGTTATTTTTGTATTTGAAGGGGATGAGGAATGCGGCAGTAGAGGATTGGAGGAATTTCTGGCAGAGCACAGGACGGAATTGGCAGCAGATCTGGTGTTTTTCAGCGATGGTCCAAAGGATCCTAGTGGACTTCCTATCATTGCTCTGGGGGCAAAGGGAGATTTGTCTATTCATATTACAGTTGAAACGATGAATAGGAATGTTCATGCCCGTTATGCTCCGGTACTGCCATCAGCTGCGTGGCAGTTGGTGGAGATATTGGGAAAGTGCAGATCAAAAGATAAGATTCTGATACCTGGTTTTGAGGAAGGAATATTACCTTTTACAAAAAAAGAAATTGAGATCATGGATAAACTGCCGAAGTCAGAGGACAGTTTGAATACAATCTATGAGGCAAAGTCGTCTAATTATGGCAAGGACTTTTATCCGAGACTTTTAGGACAGCCTACATTTAATATTTGCTGGATTAAAACAGGAGCTAATGGAGTAGTTCCTGCAAAAGCGGAAGCATTGATCGATTGCCGTTTAGTACCAGATCAGGATCCTGAGAAGGTATTTCAATGTATCAAGAGGCATGTTGAGATGATGGGGTATGATAATGTGAAAATTGAAAATGATGGTTATATCCCTTCTTCAAAAACAGATGTGAATACGCCGTATTTGCCGGCTGTTGAAGAAATTTGTCGTGATATTTATGGTGAATATGTGATCTACCCATGCAGACCATCATCAGCCCCCGATTATTTGTGGACTAATGTTTTAAAGCTTCCGGCTATTCAGGTGCGATGGAGTGATGCTGATTCAGATAATCATGCGCCAAATGAACATTTATCCATTAAAGAGTATATGGATGGAATTGCGCTGACAGTGTGTGCGTTGCAGGCAGTTTCTGAAATTTCAGAAATTAACGAAAAGGACTGAAGAAAATCCGAATAAAAACTCTTGACATCACCACGTCACAGTGCTATACTCCAAACAACTTCATTAGAAAACCGTTGAAACGGAGATAACGGCAGTTATGGCCTCACAGAGAGTCGGCGTTGGTGGAAGTCCGATAGATCCCAGATTGTCAAATGGACCGTTGAGGGCGCAGTCAAAGAAGGTGACTTCGAGTATTCTGCGACGTGGGGCTGACGTTAACAGCCGGTAGTATGATTGTACTACGCAGAGCGCACAGCTTATGTGAAACAGAGGTGGCACCGCGGTTTATTCCGTCCCTGATGATATTTGTATCATCAGGGACTTTTTTGCGTGAGCAGCCGGTCAAAGTCCGTGTTTGCACGAAACATTGACAACTGCCCCGTCAGATGAAGGAAAAGAAGGAAAAAACACAGGTAAATGTACAACAGACACAGATAAGTGTACAAATGGTACATGAAAGGCAAGAGGAGGAAAAAAATATGTCAAATGCAAAAGGACGTTTCGGAATCCATGGTGGCCAGTATATTCCGGAAACACTGATGAACGCAGTGATCGAACTGGAAGAGGCTTACAATCATTACAAAGATGATCCTCAGTTTCAGGCGGAGCTGACTGAATTGTTAAATGAGTATGCAGGTCGTCCAAGCCGTCTGTATTATGCAGAAAAGATGACCAAAGACCTGGGCGGAGCCAAGATCTACTTAAAGAGAGAGGACTTAAACCACACTGGCGCTCACAAGATCAACAATGTTTTAGGACAGGCGCTGTTAGCCAAGAAAATGGGCAAGACCCGCCTCATCGCTGAGACCGGCGCAGGCCAGCACGGTGTTGCAACCGCTACAGCAGCAGCTCTTATGGGAATGGAATGTGTGGTTTATATGGGTAAGGAAGACACCGAGCGTCAGGCTTTAAACGTATACCGTATGAGACTGCTAGGAGCAACCGTTATCCCTGTAACTACAGGTACCGGAACCTTAAAGGATGCCTGCTCTGCATGCTTCAGAGAGTGGACCAACCGCATCAGCGATACCCATTACTGCCTTGGTTCTGTTATGGGACCACATCCGTTCCCGACTATCGTAAGAGACTTCCAGGCAGTTATCTCCAAGGAGATCAAGGAACAGCTGATGGAAAAAGAAGGAAAGCTTCCGGATGCAGTGCTTGCCTGCGTAGGCGGCGGTTCCAATGCTATTGGCGCATTTTATAACTTTATCAACGATCCGTCTGTTAAGCTGATCGGTTGCGAGGCAGCAGGACGGGGCGCGGATACACCGGAAACAGCAGCGACCATTGCTACCGGCCGTCTGGGAATTTTCCATGGCATGAAATCTTATTTCTGCCAGGATGAATACGGACAGATTGCTCCTGTATATTCTATTTCCGCAGGACTTGATTATCCGGGCATCGGACCGGAACATGCTATGTTACATGATACCGGCCGTGCAACCTATGTACCTGTAACCGATGATGAAGCAGTAGATGCTTTTGAATACCTGTCAAGAACCGAAGGCATCATTCCTGCCATTGAGTCTGCCCATGCAGTTGCCTATGCAAAGAAGCTGGCGCCGACTATGGGAAAAGACCAGATCATCGTTATCAACATTTCCGGAAGAGGAGACAAAGACTGCGCAGCGATCGCACGCTACAGAGGGGAGAATATTTATGACTAAGATAAGAGATGCATTTAAAGATGGCAAGGCATTTATTCCGTTTTTAACCTGTGGAGACCCGGATCTGGAGACTACTGAAAAACTGGTATGCGCTATGGCAGAGGCAGGTGCAGACCTGATCGAACTGGGGATCCCATTTTCTGATCCGACAGCAGAAGGACCTGTGATCCAGGAAGCAAATGTAAGAGCACTGTCTGCAGGAACTACCACAGATAAGATCTTTGATATGGTTGTCCGTATCAGAAAGACAGTAAAGATCTCGCTTGTGTTTATGACCTATGCAAATGTAGTATTTTCCTATGGCTCTGAGCGTTTTATCTCCAAGGCTGCAGAGATCGGCATCAACGGTCTGATCCTTCCGGATGTGCCATATGAGGAAAAAGAAGAATTTGAACCGATCTGCAAGAAATATGGTCTGGACCTGATCTCCATGATCGCACCAACTTCTGACCACAGAATTGCAATGGTAGCAAAAGAAGCGACAGGATTTATCTATGTAGTATCTTCCTTAGGTGTTACCGGTGTAAGAAGCGAGATCAAGACAGATATCGGTGCTTTAGTAGAGCAGATCCGTGCGGTCACCGATGTTCCGTGCGCAGTAGGTTTTGGTATCTCTGAGCCGGAGCAGGCAAAGAAGATGGCTGGGCTGTCAGACGGAGCCATTGTAGGAAGTGCCGTTGTAAAACGGATCGCAAAATATGGAAAAGACTGCGTTCCTTATGTAGCGGAATATGTAAAGGAAATGAAACAGGCTGTAAGGGAAGCATAAGGCGCCCCAAAGGCTGCTGCAGAGGGAGAAATCCTTTTGCAGCAGCCTTTTTTTGTGCCAAGTACTGTGATCTGTCACTGAACTATAGACAAATGGTTATAACTGTTATAGATATGATAGATAAGAAACAATCATTGATCGGTACATCTCGCAGATCGTTTTACAGATTATTTATTACAATCATCTTTTAGATCATTTCCAGAAATGTACTGACTACCCGTGGCATATAGCGGCCCCGTTTATAATAAAAATTCACTTCCCGGAGAGCATCTTTATGATCCAGCTTGTAGTATACCAGGCCTTCATCGTCAGGAACATGGCGCACCAGGGTATCAGAACAGAAAGAGATCCCCATTCCATACCGGGACAGATTGTAGGCAGTGATCTGCTGGTCCAGCTCCAGTTTTATTTTGGGGAGAACATGGGCATTATGGCAGATGCGGTCTGCCCGGGAGCGGGTATCATTTCCGGATTTTAAAAGTAAAAACGATTCATTTTGAAAATTTTCCAGGGGAACCGGCGGGATCCGGGAGTTTAGATGCCGGTTTTCTCTTATATCGGAAGCTGTAAGGGCATAATTTTTCATTTTTTCATTTACAGCCAGGCGGATGGGCACAGCCAACAGCAGGTGTTCTTCACAGAAGAAACTTTTCTGGTAAACAGCCGGATCCATGTTTTTATTGTCAATGAGCAGATCTAAGGAGCCGGAGAAAAGGCGGTCTGTCAGCTGGGAAGTGGTAGCTTCCACCAGATCGACCTGGACCTGGGGATATTGTTCTGTAAAGCGGGATAAAAGAGGCGGGAGCACATAAGAGGCAAACAGATTAGTGCCGCCAATGGCAATGGTACCGCTTTTTAATTCTTTCATATCATTAATATAATTCTGAAATCCAGTTTCCACATCCATGATGATCTCAATGGAACGTATGTATTCTTTTCCTAGTTCTGTCAGCTGGATATGATTGGAACTGCGGTCAAAAATAGGAAAGCCGATCTGTTTTTCTGCTTTTTTAACTGCAGCACTTAAGGAAGGCTGGCTGATAAAAAGATTTCGTGCAGCTTTGGAAAAACTCATTTCTTTGTAAACTTCATAAACATAGTGCATTCCCTGGAACATGGGAGTCCTCCTTGTCCTTGGTATTCATACAGATAATGTATTATAGACATTTATCTATAAGAAGTATGAAATTATAAGTATTTGAAAATATTGTAGCCTGGATCTATAGTAGAGTCAAGAGGATGATTGCGTACAAAAGAACGAAAAAACGGTCACTGATGTACGTATGATAAATGTGGAGGAAAGACATGAGCGAGATCATGAATAATGGAATGAATGAAATAGGAAGTAATGGAATAAAAGGTAATGGAACAGAAGAGAAGAAATACCGCATAGAGCACGACTCTATTGGAGAAAAGGAAGTACCTATTGATGCTTATTATGGGGTACAGACTCTGCGTGCCCATGAAAATTTCTATATTACAGGCTTAAAAATGCATCCGGAGCTGATCAAAAGTGTAGCCCAGATCAAAAAGGCAGCAGCTATTACCAATTTTGAGGTAGGAGAGCTGGATAAAAAGCGTGCTTCTGCTATTACACAGGCCTGCGATGAGATCATAGCAGGGAAGCTTCACGACCAGTTTATTGTTGACCCGATCCAGGGCGGTGCAGGAACTTCCCTGAATATGAACGCCAATGAGGTGATCGCAAACCGTGCCATTGAGATCTTAGGGGGCAAAAAGGGCGATTACAGCCTGGTAAATCCAAATGACCATGTAAACTTCGGCCAGTCTACCAACGATGTATTCCCGTCCTGTGGCAAGATGGCAGCCTTAAAGCTGATCTCTAATGCCCAGGAGCAGTTAAAACGTCTGGAAAAGGCATTAATGGATAAGTCAAAGGAATTTGACGCTGTTATTAAAATGGGAAGGACCCAGCTTCAGGATGCAGTGCCCATCCGTTTAGGACAGGAATTTCATGCCTATGCATCTGCGATCCGCCGCGATATCAAGCGTTTTGACAATGCAAAAGAAGAGATCCGCTGCTTGAACTTAGGCGGAACTGCTATTGGAACCGGCTTGAACGCAGATGTACAGTATTTCCACAGAGTAGTTAAAAACATGTCCACATTGACAGGAGAAGAACTGGTGCAGTCCTATGACATGATTGATGCAACCCAGAACCTGGACAGCTATGCTTCTGTATCCGGTATCGTGAAAAACTGTGCAGTGAATCTTTCCAAGATGTGTAATGACCTGCGCCTTATGTCATCCGGTCCAAGGACCGGTTTTGGAGAGATCAATCTGCCTGCAAGACAGAACGGCTCTTCCATTATGCCAGGAAAGATCAACCCGGTCATCCCGGAGGTTGTAAACCAGGTTGCATTTAATATTATAGGAAATGATATGACTATTACCATGGCAGCGGAAGCAGGACAGCTGGAATTAAATGCTTTTGAGCCGATCATTTTCTATAACCTGTTTGAGTCTCTTGAAACACTGGCATCAGCCGTTAATACACTGGTAGATAACTGTATTGTAGGAATTACCGCAAATGAAGAACACTGCCGTAAGCAGGTGGAGAACAGTATCGGTGTTATTACTGCGATCTGTCCTTATGTAGGATATGAGACAGCTGCCAATATTGCAAAAGAAGCGCTGCGCACAGGCAGACAGGTCCGTGATCTGATCCTGGAAAAGGGACTGATGGATGAAAAACAGTTAAATACAGTATTAAATCCATACACCATGACAGAGCCGGGTATCCTTGGAAAGGACCCTATGGACCAGCTTCGTTAGATGATCAGAATAAAATTGGGACAAAAATACAAAAAAATTAAAAAAGTGCTTGACTAGAACTGGTATTATATGTATAATAATCTTCGCAGTCGCGATTGAGACTGCGAAGACAAAATAATGGGCTATCGCCAAATGGTAAGGCAACGGACTCTGACTCCGTCATTGTGAAGGTTCGAATCCTTCTAGCCCAGCTAAAGCGCAAAACGCTTTTAAAATTTCATATTATAATGGGCTATCGCCAAATGGTAAGGCAACGGACTCTGACTCCGTCATTGTGAAGGTTCGAATCCTTCTAGCCCAGCTAAAGCGCAAAGCGCTTTTAAAAACTTCATATTATAATGGGCTATCGCCAAATGGTAAGGCAACGGACTCTGACTCCGTCATTGTGAAGGTTCGAATCCTTCTAGCCCAGTTTGAGAGAGTCTTTGATTTCTGAGCTTTGGAAATGAAAGACTTTTTTGTTGCACCTGTAACCGCCCCGTGTTATACTTGGGGAGAAAAGCGGTTATCTATGATAACACATTTATAATAAGAAGAAACACTAAAAAGAAACAGAGGAAATGCATGTATACATTTGACAGCAGGATCCGTTACAGTGAGACAGATGAGACCGGTGCGTTAAGTTTGCTGGGAGTTATCAATTATATGCAGGACTGCAGCACGTTTCAGTCAGAGGATATTGGCCTGGGAGTAGAATATCTGGAAAAAAAGAAGAGGGCGTGGCTGTTGTCTTCCTGGAGGATCGTTATTGACAGATATCCGGTCCTGGGAGAAAGGATAAAAATAGGAACCTGGGCTACTTCTTCTAAAGGAATTTACGGTTACCGTGATTTTGTACTTATGGACCAGGAAGGAAATTACCTGGTAAAGGCAGAGTCCGTCTGGTTTTTCTGTGACACGGAAAAGATGATCCCGGTGCGTGTAATGCCGGAAGATGTAGAAGCCTACGGAGAAGGGAAAGCGCTGGATCTGGGAAAGGCACCAAGAAAGATCGCTGTTCCGGAAAATTATGAAGAGGAAACACCGGTTACTATTGCAGTCCATCATTTAGATACCAACCACCATGTAAATAATGCCCAGTACGTAGATATTGCAAGGGAAGCAGTAACCTGTACGAAAAAGGTAAAAGAGATCCGGGTGGATTATAAAAAGGCAGCTGTTTTAGGGGAAGTCCTTATACCAAGAGTGACGAAAACAGGGGAAGATGAGAGGACCATTGTGTTGGCCGGAGAAGATAAAGAGATCCGTGCGGTGGTCTGGCTTAAGTACGAAGAAGCATAAAAGGAGTATAAATATATGATAGAATTAGGAAAGACACAGGAATTAGAGATCGTGCGCACCAAAGAATTTGGCGTGTACTTAAGTGAGAAAGCAGGAGATGAAGCAGCAGTCCTTCTTCCTAAAAAGCAGGTTCCTGCAGGAGCAAAGATCGGAGATAAGGTGACTGTATTTATTTACAAGGACTCTTCCGACCGTCTGATCGCAACCACAGGTACTCCAAAGCTGGAATTAGGCCAGTGTGCAGTCCTGGAAGTAAAGGATGTGGCAAAGATCGGTGCATTCCTTGACATGGGTCTGGAAAAAGACCTGCTCCTTCCATTTAAAGAGCAGACCCATCCGGTACGCAAGGGAGAAAAATGTCTGGTATGTCTCTATGCAGACAAGAGCCACAGACTGGCTGCAACCATGAAGGTCTACTCTCATATGAGTAATCAGTCTCCGTACAAGGCAGAAGACTGGGTAGAAGGTACTATTTATGAGATTAATGAAAATATTGGTGCTTTCGTTGCAGTTGATAATAAATATTATGGTTTGATCCCTAAAAAAGAGATGTATGGAAAGTACCGCGAAGGAGATACTGTTAAGGCAAGAGTCATGAGAGTCCGCGAAGACGGAAAGTTAGACCTTTGTGTAAGAGAACGTTCCTATGTACAGATGGGTTCTGACGCAGAACTGGTATTAAAGGTGATCGATGAATTTGACGGAGTTCTTCCTTTTAATGATAAGGCAAGACCGGAGACCATTTTAAGAGAATTCCATATGAGCAAGAACGCATTTAAGAGAGCCGTTGGACATCTCTTAAAAGAAGGCAAGATACGGATTACGGAAAAGACCATAGAAAGGGTATAAGAAGTACTCTTAAAATATTGCAGGAGAATATCCGCAGATATAAATATGGGTAGCAGAAAGACAGTTGTGTTTAGCAGCTGTCTTTTGTTTTAGATAAGGAGGAAACATAAAAATGCAGAAAATATGGAAAGATTACGGTGCCATCACCATAGGGACCATCCTCATTGGTCTGGCCACCAAAAATATTTTGATCCCGCCAGCATGGTAACAGGAGGCGTTTCCGGTATTGCCATTATTGGTAAGGAACTTTGGAACCTGCCTTTATGGGTCACCAATACGGTTTTAAATATCCCGCTGTTTTGGCAGGTTTTAAGATCATGGGATGGAAATTTATTAAACGTACATTGTATGCAACAGTGTTACTGTCCGTTGCCTTTATATCCTGCCGGAAGGTATGTATATAGAAGATGATCTGCTGCTGTCGGCTCTTTTGGCGGTATCATCACAGGCGTTGGTACAGGTCTTGTACTGGCCGGAGGCTGCACTACAGGGGAACAGATATGCTGGCCGCTCTGATCCGGGCAAAATTCCCCATTATTCCGTTGCGCAGATCATGCAGGTATTAGACGGGCTGGTAGTAGTAGCCGGTGCAACCGTATTTGGGATCCGCGCTGCCCTTTATGCACTGATCGCTATTTTCTGTATGGGAAAAGTTGCAGATGGTCTTATTGAAGGAATGAAATTTTCCAAGCAGGTTTATATTATTTCAGATAAATATAAAGAAATTTCAGATGCCATCATGACCCGTATGGGAAGAGGCGTTACAGGTCTTGCGGCAAAAGGAATGTATTCAGATGAGACGAAAAATATGCTTTTGTGTAGTTTCCAGAAAAGAGATCGTGGAGATCAAAGAAATTGTATCAGAATACGATCCGAAAGCATTTTTATCGTCAGTGACGCCCGTGAAGTTTTGGTGAGGGATTTATTGAAGATAAAACCAATTAACATAATAACCAAAGTTTTGAGGCAAACGAAGGAAAACTTTGACAGATACAGCACTTTTTTAATTGAATATACATTTTAGCTAAATTCCAAATTTAGATTTTGTGGATTTACAGTATGGAATAAAAATACGCTTTCCTGTATGATAGAGACAGTTGCAAAAGACCTATATGAACTTCCTAAAAAGCCTGTAAAAGGGCAGGAAGTACATCTATAAATCAGGAGGAAAATAGAATGGCAAGTTTATCACTGAAGAATGTAACCAAGAAATATCCTAACGGATTTGTGGCTGTTAAGGACTTCAATCTGGAGATCGCTGACAAGGAATTCATCATCTTCGTAGGCCCTTCAGGATGCGGAAAGTCAACCACTCTTCGTATGATCGCAGGTCTGGAAGATATTTCATCCGGTGAACTGTATATCGATGGAAAACTGGTAAATGACGTAGAGCCAAAAGACAGAGATATTGCAATGGTATTCCAGAACTACGCTCTGTATCCACATATGTCCGTATATGACAACATGGCATTCGGCCTGAAGTTAAGAAAGACACCAAAGGATGAGATCGATAAGAAAGTACATGACGCAGCTAAGATCCTGGATCTGGAGCATCTGTTAGACCGTAAGCCAAAGGCTTTATCCGGTGGTCAGAGACAGCGAGTTGCCATGGGACGTGCCATTGTCCGCAGCCCTAAAGTATTCCTGATGGATGAGCCTCTGTCAAACCTGGATGCAAAGTTAAGAGGCCAGATGCGTGTTGAGATCTCCAAATTACATCAGAGACTGGAAACAACCATCATCTACGTTACACATGACCAGACCGAGGCTATGACACTGGGTACCAGGATCGTTGTTATGAAGGATGGTGTTGTACAGCAGGTAGACAGCCCACAGAACTTATATGACAAGCCATGCAACAAGTTCGTTGCAGGATTTATCGGCGCACCTCAGATGAACATGATCGATGCCCAGGTAGCTAAGAACGGTTCTGATGTAACTTTAGCATTCGGCGGACATACATTAACTCTGCCAGAAGCAAAGGGCAAAGCACTGGAAGCAGCTGGTTATGTAGGCAAGGTAGTTACCCTTGGTATCCGTCCAGAAGATCTGCATGACGAAGAAGCATTCCTGGCAGCTAATCCAAAGAGTACCTTCCAGGTAGAGATCCGTGTATACGAAATGTTAGGTTCTGAAGTTCTTCTGTACTTTGATATTGACGAAGCTAACTTCACTGCAAAGGTTAACCCACGTACCACTGCAAGACCTGGCGATACCGTAAAACTGGCTATGGATCTGGATAAGGTTCACATCTTTGATAAAGAAACAGAATGCGTTATCATTAACTAATTATTAGCTAATATTCAGAGGAAATAGTGAAAATCCTCTGTAGAAAACGACAGTAAAAAAAGGCAGGAGAGTTTACAACTCTCTTGCTTTTTTTGTTATTTTGCATTAAAATATGAAAATAGGGAAAACAGTAACTCCACCATGATTTATCATGGCAATGTTCATAAATTTTCAATAAGGCGAAAAGGAGAGAGTTGAATGATCTCAAATCAGATACTTCAGACTACATTAGATGGATTAAAAGCAATCACAAGAATTGACTTAGGTATATGTGACACCGAGGGAAAGGTACTTGCTTCTACTTTTACAGATGCGGAAGAATCTGAAAGCTCCGTTCTGGCTTTTGTAGACTCACCGGCAGACAGTCAGGTGATCCAGGGCTATCAGTTTTTCAAGGTGTTTGACGAGCATCAGTTAGAGTACATCTTACTGGCAAGAGGAGCAAGTGATGATGTATATATGGTAGGAAAGTTAGCCGCTTTCCAGATCCAGAACCTGTTAGTTGCATATAAGGAGCGTTTTGATAAGGACAACTTTATCAAGAACCTGCTTCTTGACAACCTGCTGTTAGTAGACATTTACAACCGTGCAAAGAAGCTGCACATTGATACAGATGTAAAGCGTGTTGTATATATTATCGAGACTCACAATGAAAAAGATGTAAATGCATTAGAGACTGTACGCAGCCTGTTTGCCTCTAAGACAAAAGACTTTATCACAGCTGTAGATGAGAAGAACATCATCCTTGTAAAAGAAGTACGCCAGGGCGAGTCATATGCAGAATTAGATAAGACTGCAAACATGATCTTAGACATGTTAAATACAGAAGCTATGACCAAGGTACGTGTAGCTTACGGTACTGTGATCAATGATATCAAGGAAGTTTCCCGTTCTTACAAAGAGGCGAAGATGGCTCTGGATGTAGGCAAGATTTTCTACGCAAGCAAGAATGTGATCGCATACAGCAACTTAGGTATCGGACGTCTGATCTATCAGCTGCCGATCCCTCTGTGCAAGATGTTCATCCGAGAAGTATTTGATGGCAAGTCACCGGACGAGTTCGACGAGGAGACCTTAACTACCATCAATAAGTTCTTTGAGAACAGCTTAAATGTATCCGAAACTTCCAGACAGCTGTATATCCACAGAAATACCCTGGTTTACCGTCTGGACAAGCTGCAGAAGAGTACCGGTCTTGACCTTCGTGTCTTTGAGGATGCTATCACCTTCAAGATCGCTCTTATGGTTGCCAAGTACATGAAGTACATGGAAAGCCTGGACTACTAATTTCCGGTGGTTCTGGCACGTAAGAGGTAAGTTAGAAAATGATAGAAATAAGTCATGTAAGTAAATCTTACGGAAGCGGCAGCAAGGCCATCCGTGACCTGTCTTTAACCATTGATGACGGGGAATTTGTGTTTATCACAGGCCGCAGCGGTTCCGGAAAGAGTACATTGATCAAGCTCCTGATGAAGGAGCTTGATCCTACTAAGGGGCGTATTGTAGTCAATGATATGGATCTTGGGAAGATGCCCCGCAGATATGTTCCCAAATACAGAAGAAAGTTAGGGGTAGTTTTTCAGGATTTCCGCCTTTTAAAGGACCGGACGGTATTTGAAAATGTGGCTTTTGCCCAGAGAGTGATCGGTGTTCCATCCAGGACCATCCGCGAGACGGTTCCCCAGATGCTGCGCCTGGTAGGTCTTTCTTCTAAATATAAGGCATACCCGGGTCAGTTGTCCGGCGGCGAACAGCAGAGAGTGGCTATTGCAAGGGCATTGATCAACAAGCCGGAAGTTTTACTGGCGGATGAGCCAACAGGAAACCTGGACAGCTTCAATACCCATGAGATCATGAACCTTTTGGATGAGATCAACCAGAGGGGAACAACGGTGATCGTAGTAACCCACAGTCAGGAGATGGTTGCGGAGATGAACAAACGGGTCATCACCATGGACCGCGGGGAAGTCATCCGGGATGAGGGCGGAACCAGGAGATAGAAACGGCCTGGAACCGCCGGAAAGGCATAAGAAGTAAATGAGTACATTTTTATATTGCCTGAAACAGGGCGTTATTAATATATGCAGGAATATATGGTTTTCCCTGGCGTCTGTGGCAACCATTTCTGCATGTATTTTTTTATTTTGTCTGTTTTTTGCCATGGTGGCCAATGTACAGCACGGAGCCAGGGCTGCGGAAGAGACAGTAGGGATCTCTGTGTTTTTTGATGAAGGAATGGATGAAGAACAGATCAGGTCCATTGGATCACAGATACAAAGCTGGAGCGAAGTGCGGGAAGCAAGGTATATATCCGCAGAGGAAGCATGGGAGTCCTTTAAAAGTGAATATTTTGAGGGAATGGAAGAGCTGGCAGAAGGTTTTGAGGCAGATAATCCTCTGGCAAATTCCTCCTCTTATGAGATCTATTTAAAAGATATTTCTAATCAGGATATGATCGTAAAGCGGTTAGAAGGTATGGAAGGCGTGCGAAAAGTCCGCTATTCCAGCGCTTTGGTGGCAGGCTTTACAAGCGCAGGAAAGATGATCGGCGCTTTATCTGCTGTGATCATTGGTGTGCTGTTAGCAGTTGCTATTTTCCTGATCAGCAATACCATATCTGTGGCAGCTGCCTTCAGACGGAGGGAAAATGAGATCATGCGCTATATAGGCGCTACGAATTTTATGATCCGGGCACCTTTTATTGTAGAAGGCCTGCTTTTAGGGCTCTTTGGAGCAGTGATCCCTCTGGCTGGAATGACCATTCTTTATAAAAGAGGACTGGTGTATCTGAATACCAATTACCAGATGATCACAGGACTTTTTGAACTGCTGCCTTTAAAACAGATCTTTCCTGTAATGGCAGGTGCAGCTATGGCTTTGGGCGTTGGGATCGGAGCTATTGTAAGCTTTCTGACCATACAGAGACATCTGCGTGTGTAGAGAGGAAGGAACAGATGAAGAACCGAAAAAACAAATTTCTGGCTCTTGGACTGGGGGTCGTTCTTGGCCTTAGCTGTGTATTTTCTTCTTATGCTACCAGTGCGGATCTGAAGGATGCAAAGAAGAAAGTTTCATCTCTTCAGGAGGAAAAAAAGAAGGTCCAGGATACCTTAAAACAGTTAGAAGGACTGAAATCAGATGCAGCTGCTTATGTAAAGGAACTGGATAAGAAGTTGACTTCCTTAGACTCCGAACTGAGCCAGTTAGAGAAAGATATTTCCGCAAAGGAAGATCAGATCGAGAATACAAAAGCGGAGTTAGAAGAGGCAAAAGCAGTGGAAAAGGAGCAGTATGCTTCTATGAAACTGCGTATCCAGTATATGTATGAAAATGGAAATGTCAGCTTTGCGGACAGCATTATGACCTCTAAAAACGCTTCCCAGCTGTTAAACCGTGCAGAGTATGCCAGCCAGATCGCTACTTATGACAGGAAAATGTTAAAGGAATATCAGGCTACCAGGGAAAAGATAAATCAGAAAGAGCAGGATCTGGAAACAGAACATTCCAATCTGTTAGCACTTCAGGAGTCTACGGAAGCAAAACAGGCTTCTGTAAAGGAGCTGATGAGTTCCAAGCAGAAGGAACTGACCTCTTACAACAGCCAGATCGGTGCGGCTCAGAGTAGTATTGACCAGTATAATGCGGATATCAAAGCCCAGGAAAACCAGATGAAGGCCATTGAGGCAGAGATGAAGCGAAAGGAAGAAGAGGCCAGAAAGAAAGCGGAGGCCCAGAAAAAGACGTATAACGTAACTAATCTTGGGAATATTAGCTTTAAATGGCCATGTCCTTCCAGCGGACGTATCACCTCCGGTTTTGGCGGAAGAAAGTCGCCTACCAAGGGCGCGTCCAGCAATCACCAGGGTATTGATATTTCGGCCAGTACAGGAGCTTCCATTGTGGCAGCTGCCGATGGTACGGTAGTGATCGCTACATACAGTTATTCAGCGGGAAATTATATTATGATCGACCATGGCGGCGGCGTCAGCACCGTTTACATGCACTGCTCCCAGCTTCTTGCAAGCCAGGGACAGAAGGTGAAAAAGGGACAGACCATTGCAAGAGTGGGCTCTACAGGATATTCTACCGGTTCTCATTTACATTTTGGAGTCCGTTCCGGTGGAAGTTATGTAAATCCAAGTAAATATGTAAGCCCATAGGAAAGGGACAGTCCTTTGAAGGGCATTTTGCAGGAAAAAACAGCATAGGCTGTGAATAAGAAAAAGGCACAGGCAGATAGGAGAGCGGAGCAGTGGAAGAACAGGACAGAGAAGAGATCTCAGACAGCATAGATAAAAAGAAAGGGCGAAAAGGCGGCCGCTTCTGGGCGGGGGTCCTTGTAGGTGCCCTGATCATGGCATTGGCCGTTCTTTTGGTAGTAGGTGTATCTGCCGGTATTTATATTACAGGCAGAAAAGTGATCCGTACAGAGCAGTCTTCCGGTACAGGAAATGGTGCTCCGGGTATCACGGACGGCGAAAAGGCAAGCAAACCTGATCTGAAAAAGGTATCCTCAAAAATGCAGATGATACAGAGCATTATCGACCAGGTATTTTTATACGATGAGGATGCCACAGAGGTGGAAGAGTATATTTACAGAGGAATGATGGCAGGTTTAAATGACCCATATTCCGTGTATTATACAGCAGAGGACTATAAAGCGATCCAGGAAAGCACAGACGGAAGCTATTCCGGGATCGGAGCTATGATCAGCCAGAATAAAACGACGGGGCTGTGTACGGTTGTAAAGGTATTTGAAGGTTCACCGGCTCTGGAGGCTGGTATGAAACCCGGGGATATCATATACAAAGTAGGGGATACTCTGGTAGCAGGGGAAAGCCTGGATGTACTGGTAAGTAATTATATCAAGGGTAAGGAAGGTACAGATGTACAGATCACCGTATACAGGGCAGAGTCTGATACCTATGAGGATATGACCATTACCAGACGTAAGATCGAAGTTCCTACTGTAGAGTCAAAGATGCTTGCGGACAATACAGGTTATGTGGCAGTAAGTGAATTTGACGCTGTTACAGTGGAGCAGTTTGAAAAAGCCATTGATGAACTGGAAAACCAGGGAATGAAGCAAATGATCATTGATCTTCGCAGCAATCCAGGTGGTATGTTAGACAGCGCTGTTGCCATGGTAGATTACATTTTACCAGATGACAGGAAAGACTTTGAAAAGGGCGAAGGAAAGACCCTGATCGTGTATACAGCAGATAAAAATGGAAAGGGAGACACCTACACAGCTGCTGACGGACACGAAGTAGATGTTCCTATTGCGATCCTGGTCAATGAGAACTCTGCCAGCGCTTCTGAGGTATTTACAGGGGCTTTAAAGGATTACAAGAAAGCTGTAGTTGTGGGAACCACCAGCTATGGCAAGGGCATTGTGCAGAACCTGATCCCCTTAGGTGACGGATCCGCCATTAAGATCACCACGGCTCATTACTATACACCAAGCGGTTTTGACCTTCATGGAAAGGGAATTACCCCGGATGTGGAAGTAGAGTTAGATGAAAACTTAAAGAGTCAGTCCGTAGTTACACCTGAGGAAGATAACCAGGTGCAGGCGGCAATGGAAGCACTGAAAGAAAATTAAAGAGTATGTGAAAAAGCTGAGGCAGCATAGCAGTCAGATGTTATGCAGACCTTGGCTTTTTTGTAGATAAAACGTATGGAAATCGTATATAAATAGTAAGTAAACAGGCATAAATCAGGTAGCTTTTCTGTCGTGTATTTGCTATAAAGTGTACCCTTTGTCAAGGACACTATGACTTTTCCTTTTCAGATTTCTATTTTATATTTGTTTGTTGTGTAGAGGCATCAAAGAGATGCCTCTGACTGATGGTTTTCACCTTTTGCTTTAGGAATTATCAGTGGGTAAATTCCTGTTGTCAGATATTGATAATATTCAACAGGTGACAACCTTGCTAGGTCCCATTGATATCGTTCTGTATTATAATATTCTGTCCAATCCTAACTGCGTTTAATATCTCCTCATAGCCGTAGCACTCTGATAGATCCAATTCATCTTTCATATGACCAAAGAATGATTCCTGAGGAGCATTGTCCCAACAGTTTGCTCTACGTGACATAGACTGTCTCAGCTCGTTATCCTTTAATAATTGGATAAATTTAATGCTGGTATAGTGGGAACCCTGATCGCTATGTATTAATGTTTCTGCGCTTAAATCAGTTCCATGTTTTTCTATTAACTGCTTTACTGTTTCTAATACAAAATCAATTTCTAGTGATTCGCTGAGAACCCATGACAGCAGTTCCTTGGTACAGGCATCTATAATTGTTGACATATAGCACCGAGGTGCTTTTCCATTTATAATATACGTGATATCCGTTAACAGAATTTTTCTTGGTCCGTGTTCCTCGAATTCACGGTTTACTATATTGGGTGCGGTATATGCAGTTGCCATTGCTTTTGCCATTCTCCGATAGGGATTTGCCTTGCGGATAGGGCACTGTAAGTTGTACTTCTTCATCAGCCTCCGGATTTTTTTGATATTCATCACTATCGGCGGTTCCATGTGTAACAGCCTCATATATATGCTACGAGCACCTTTATGATATCCTCGGTACTGGTATGCTTTCAGAATCAAAAGAAAATCCTGTCTGTCCCGTTCCTCCCTTCCATTCGCTGGTCTTCTGTTGAGAGATAATGGTAATATCCCGAACGGGATACTCCTGCAATTTCGCACATGGCAGCTACATTCAATAGATTATTGTTTTTTTGCATGGTATCATAAATAATCTGATACTTTGAATGTGCTGGTATTTTCATTATTCCGGAGCCTCGGATTTAAAGATACAATTTTTTTTAGAAACTCAATCTCCTGATCTTTATATGCCAGTTGCATTTCTAAATATTTTATCCGATTTTCAGCCGAAAGATATCCGTTGCAGCCCTGTGCATAGGTGTTAAGATCTCGAAAACCATTTCCCTTTTTTACTTCATTTCCAATCATGGTTTTCAGACCATTTATTCTGGAATCCCCCAGGATATTTGGATCTATTCCAAGTCGAAACAATCTCACGTGGAAGCCTGCCTTTGACAGTTCCTCCCAAAATAGTTTTTAAATTCTGCCGAGAAATGTACAATGCTCGGTGATACATCCAGCACATATTTGCTATTTCTCAATGTGAGCATTTCCTGTTCTGTAAACTTTCTGTTTGCCATAATTTCCTCCAATTCATTTTTATTGTAATATCAATCTGAATCGGAGTCAAAAAGCGATTTTGTCCAAAATAAAGGGGTTCATCAAAACCATGTCCGAATTTAAGGGTTCCCTGTAAACTCATTGTCTAGATTTAAGGTTTTCATTAAAACCTACTGTCCAATGGTAAGGGTTTTTAAACTCAAACTGTCTAATCTATAGGGTACATTTTACATCTCTTTGACAGTCAAATTTATCAAAACACCGCTGAAAGCCTTATTCTACCTGGGTTTTCAGCGGTGCCTTTTTTTTACTATATAGTCTTTTTCTGAATCAGATATGGATGATAGACTTTTATGATTTTTCTCGAGATTGTTTACTAAGTTTTTGGATTTCTTTCATTTTCCTTTTGGTAAGAAATTCATAATCCGTTTCGAATCCGGCTACTTCATGTAATGCATCCGTCAGTTTAGTAGATTCATAAATCGGTATGAATCCCTGCCCCTGCACATCTGCAAATTCATAGTCTCTTAATGTCGACATTAACTCTTCACAGGTATATTTCCGCTTGAGCTTTTTTTCGAGCAGACGATAAATGAACAGCGCTAGAAAACAGACCAGGAAATGTGCTCGGATCCGGTCGTTTCGCTGGACAAAAACCGGACGGGCAGAAAAATCCGTTTTCATGATCCGAAAGCATGCTTCAATCTGCCAACGGCTTTCACTGACTTTTAAAATATCTTCCGGCTCATCGTCAAAAAGATCCGTACATACAGCATAGAGGCCATCGTACTGTGCTTCCTGTGCAATCTTTTTTTCATCCAGAAAATATAGGATATCGGCCATTTCTCCATCTTTTGTAACAGCTGTTTTATCAATAAATCTTGCTGGGTCATTCGGATTTTTCCGGTTTTTCTTATGCCTGCCATTTGAAAGCATTGCTTTTGCTCGTTCAATCTGTTTCTCTCGAATCTCTTTTTATAAGCAGCGTATTTTGGTGAGTAAGTAATCAACAGACGCTGTTCCATCTTTTTGGAACTGTAAGGTTCTTCTTTATAAAAAAGTTCCTCTTTATCATCGTCTGTCAGGCTGTTCAGATCTATCGCTTTATGGTCTGAGAGGCACCGGAATCCTTTTTTGTTTAGTGCAAGTGTCCGGTATTCTTCTGGAAGTTTTTTGATAGACTGGGTTACGATATAAGAGCGCTTCTTGCTGTGATTTAAGAGCCGGTTATTTTCAGAACCAAGGCCTGCATCAGAACAGAAGATAAACTCTTCACACCCAAACTCCTCAATCACTTTTTTCTCGAGTGGTTTCAAAGATGTCTGTTCATTTTGATTTCCTGGAAATATGCTGAAAGCCAGTGGGATTCCATCTCCGTCGGTAAAGAGTCCCATCTGCACGATAGGGTTTGGACGGTGTTCTTTACTTTTTCTTTTTTTTTTATCTCCATCTTCTTGTTCAATCTCAAAGTAGTAGTTGGTACAGTCGTAGTAAAGGACCCCATCGTTACGTTTTAAAACAGACTTTGAATTGCGATATAGCTCTGACTGAATCAGATCGCATTCTTCTGAAAGAACATTCAATGCCCGGTAAATATCATGAAGCTGATAAGTGGGTGCTTCTAGGAAGGTTTTAGCCGTTTCAAAAGAAGAACGTTTGCTGCCTGGTTCTAAAATGCGTGTATAGATGAGATCGGATAAGATCGCGTTCAAATCATAATCATAGTGATGTTTATCTCGAATCTTTCGACATACCTTGTTTAAACCAAGTTCATAATAAAGAGACTGCAGGAAAAGGTAACCTCCCTGAAATTTTCGCTTTTCTCCATGGGCGATCTTTCGGTTTGGATGGAAAGTAATAGGAATACAATGATTTGTTTTTTCCTGTTCAAACTTTTCGGTCTCAATGCGGGCCTGTTCTTTTGCCCAGGCCATAACATCGTCTCTGGTGGGACCATGTTCAACCAACAATTCTTTTAATGTTCCAAGTTTGCGGATTGTCCGAGAGGTAGATTTTCCGTTACTGTCGATGTAGGATTGCTTTATATAAAAAGACTCAGCGTTTTTTGATTTTGATGTATTGACCTTCAATTTTTTCACCTCAATACCATTATAGCGCAAAAAGCCGAAAAAGCCTATATATAAAAACAACAAATTTGACAAAAAAATATAAGCATTCATGCGGCTTATACGCTGTTTTTCATTCGGAAAGGTGTCAAACTCCCGTGCAGAACCTGATCCCCTTAGGTGACGGATCCGCCATTAAGATCACCACGGCTCATTACTATACACCAAGCGGTTTTGACCTTCATGGAAAGGGAATTACCCCGGATGTGGAAGTAGAGTTAGATGAAAACTTAAAGAGTCAGTCCGTAGTTACACCTGAGGAAGATAACCAGGTGCAGGCGGCAATGGAAGCACTGAAAGAAAATTAAAGAGTATGTGAAAAAGCTGAGGCAGCATAGCAGTCAGATGTTATGCAGACCTTGGCTTTTTTGTAGATAAAACGTATGGAAATCGTATATAAATAGTAAGTAAACAGGCATAAATCAGGTAGCTTTTCTGTCGTGTATTTGCTATAATCAGGTGTGTAGATAGTGTACGATATGCACAAGTATTGACGTTTTTTTTTTGAGTGTGTGTGGGGGTGGATAAAGGCATGAAAAAGAAAATAACTTATTATAAGCATTACACGATGATTACGGGATTATTTATTTTGTCAATGATCCTGGGGATCATGATATTTTTTGGCTACGTACAGTCTTCTGTAGGGAAAAATTCCAGGCAGACCATGATGAACAATGTTTCACGCCAGAGTCAGCATTTACGGACAATCTTAAGCATTCATTACCAGTATCTGAATGAGATCGCGGAAGAGATGGCAAAGGAAGAAGAACTGTTTTCTCAGATCAATCTGGATACTCTGGTTACGATCCACAATAAAACAGATCTGGACCGGGTGGCACTGATCGAAACAGACGGTACGGCTCATTATGATACCGGGGATGTGAAAAATGTATCCCACCGCAGATATTTTAATGAGGCTGTAAACGGGCAGCAGACCTTAAGTGACCCAATAGAGAGCAGTGTTGATAAAGAAGTAAGAGTGGTCCTGGGAGTCCCGGTATTAAAGAATGGGGAGGTTGCCGGTATTTTAGGCGGTTCTTATAATGTTACGGCTTTAAGTCACATGATGTTTGATGACCTGTTTGGGGGAAATGGCTACAGCCTGATCACAGATAAAGATGGAAACGTGATCACTTATGACAGAGTGTATTCAGAGCAGGAACAGGAGGTATTTTCCGGCAATATATTTGATTATTTTGATAATTGTCAGATCAGGACAGCTGCAATCCAGGACATTAAGACAGATTTTGCGGCTGGAGAAGAGGGAATTCGTGAATTCCGCTTTTCTGCCGGGAGAAAGCCCTTTTATTATATTGCCTATACCCCTCTTGGGATGAATGACTGGATGATCAGTTATATTGTTCCTGTGAGGGCAGCGGAAGCTTCCTATGACTTTATCAGGGATTATGAGATCATTTTTATCATTGTCTTTGGAATGTTGATAGCAGCCATGGTCCTTTTTATTGTTTATAAAAACCGGCAGGAAAAGGCGAGACTGTTAAAACGGGCACAGAGAGATGCACTGACAGGGCTTTACAATAAAAAAACAACGCAGGAGCTGATCGAAAGGTCATTAGAAGAAGGGGAGGCAGAAAGCTGTAACGGCCTTCTCATTATGGATGTGGACTATTTTAAACAGGTCAATGACACCTATGGCCATATTGTAGGTGATAAGGTATTAAAGACATTCGGACATCTTCTTGCAAGATAGTTCAGGGAGCACGATATTGCAGGGCGTATTGGCGGTGATGAATTTATGGTCCTGATCCGGAATATAAATAATGGAAGTATTGCGGAAAACAGGGTGAAAAAGCTGATCGACGAGGTGAGAAGCCTTGAGATACCGGAGATGGATGGAAATGGCATTACCATCAGCGTTGGTCTGGCATTTTCACCGGAACACGGAACAACGTTTATGGAACTGTACCGTCATGCAGATACTGCATTGTATCAGGTGAAGCAGGGCGGCAGAAACGGGTTCAGTGTGTATGAAAAGGCAAATTAAAAGTTGACAAAATTTTTTAAATAGACATATTGACTTACAAAAAAAGCTATGCTATAATCCAACCAATTTAATACTTCAAACCGATGAAGCGGAGATAACGGCTATGATGCCTTCACAGAGAGCCTGAGGTGGTGGAATTCAGGTAAGAAACACATTGTCAAATGGATCGCTGAGGGCGCAGTCAAAAGCGAAGTTCCGGATATTGTCTGGTGCATATGCTGAGTATTCTGCGACGTTGCAGGCAGACGTCATTTGCCGGGGATATAGTTGTATCCTGCTAAGAACTCGGCTTATACCGTGAATCAAGGTGGCACCGCGGATCATATTTTAGAGAAATTGTATTCGTCCTTGACAGAGTAGTAGTATTCTGTCAGGGGCGTTTTTTGTTTATCCCAATTGTGCATAAGGAGGTCATTCTATGAAGTTTTTTCCGGAACTTGAGGAAGTTAAAAAGATCGCAGCAGATGGAAAATACCGTGTACTGCCTGTAAGCTGTGAAATGCTTTCTGATTTTACCACACCTATTGAAACCATGAAGATCCTTAAAAATGTTTCTACCCATTGCTACATGCTGGAGTCAGCCATGGCAAATGATAAATGGGGCCGGTACACATTTATGGGATATGAGCCGAAAATGGAGATCACCTGCAGGGACGGGGAAATGAAAGCAGGCAGTTTTTCCGTAAAGACAGAGGATCCTTCTAAATTTTTAAGACAGATATTAGCGGACTATAAAAGTCCAAGATTTGACTACCTTCCGCCATTTACCGGTGGTCTGGTGGGATATTTTTCCTATGACTATCTGGGATACAGCGAACCGGCAGTGCGGTGCAAGGTGGAAGATACGGAAAATTTCAAAGATGTGGACCTGATGCTTTTTGACAAGGTGATCGCTTTTGATCACGTAAGACAGAAGATCATTTTAATGGTGAACATGTCTTTGGATGATGTGGAAGTTGGATATAACAAGGCTGTAATGGAGTTAAAGCAGCTGGCGGAACTTCTGAAAAAAGGAGAGAAGAAGCAGGAACCGGGGGGTAAGCTGACAGGAGAAGTTACGCCTTTATTTAACAGGGAACAGTATTGTGCCATGGTGGAAAAGGCAAAGCATTATATCCGGGAGGGAGACATTTTTCAGATCGTTCTTTCCAACCGCTTAAGTGCTCCTTTTGAGGGAAGTTTATTAAATACTTACCGGGTACTGAGAACATTGAACCCGTCTCCTTATATGTTTTATTTTTCAGGAACAGATGTAGAAGTGGCAGGTGCTTCACCGGAGACACTGGTAAAACTGGAAGATGGCGTGCTCCATACATTCCCACTGGCAGGAACAAGACCGAGAGGAAAGACGGATGAGGAAGATAAGGCATTGGAAGAGGAGCTTTTAGCAGATAAGAAGGAACTGGCAGAACACAACATGTTAGTGGATCTGGGAAGAAATGACCTGGGAAAGATCAGTAAGTTTGGTTCTGTAAAAGTAGAGAAACTTCATTCCATTGAGCGGTATTCCCATGTAATGCATATTGGTTCCACAGTGCGGGGAGAGATCGATGAGAAGCATGACGCACTGGATGCCATTGAGGCTGTGCTTCCGGCAGGAACCTTATCCGGTGCGCCAAAAATCCGTGCCTGCCAGCTGATCGGGGAACTGGAAAATAATAAACGTGGCATTTACGGAGGAGCCATTGGATATATTGATTTTACAGGAAATATGGATACCTGTATCGCCATCCGTATTGCATATAGGAAAAATGGCAAGGTATTTGTAAGAAGCGGCGCCGGTATCGTAGCAGACTCAGATCCAAAGAAGGAGTTCGAAGAGTGTTTAAATAAGGCAAGAGCCGCATTAAAGGCACTGGAAATGGCACAGGAGGAAGAATTATGATCTTATTAATCGATAATTATGACAGTTTTTCCTATAATCTTTATCAGCTGATCGGTGAGATCAACCCGGATATTAAGGTGATTCGCAATGATGAAATGACAGTGGAAGAGATACGGCAGTTGAAACCGGAACGGATCATCCTTTCACCGGGACCTGGAAGACCGGAGGACGCAGGGGTGATCGTGGATGTGGCAAAAACGTTGGGAAAAGAGATACCGGTTCTTGGTGTCTGCCTGGGCCATCAGGCCATCTGCGCTGCTTTTGGAGCTACAGTTACTTATGCGAAGGAGCTGATGCATGGAAAACAGTCGGAGGTGACGTTTGATACAGAGTCGTTGCTGTTTAAAGGATGCCCAAAGAAGGCGCCGGTGGCAAGGTATCATTCACTGGCAGCGGATCCGGAGACAATGCCGGATGTGCTGAAGGTAACAGCAGTGACAGATGACGGGGAGATCATGGCAGTACAGCATGTGGAATATCCGATCTATGGAGTACAGTTTCATCCGGAGTCCATTATGACACCGGATGGGAAAGGGATGATACAGAATTTCCTGGAACATTGATCGTTCAGCTTTCCTCCTGCGTCAGCAGGGGGATGACGAGAGCGGGAAGAGAGTACAGAATGTTTTGAACGGTTTGAAATTTTTAAAATGAGCAGAATATCAGGAGGTAAGAACGATGATCAAAGAGGCTATTGTAAAGATCGTAAATAAAGAGGATTTAAGTTATGAAGAAGCATATACCGTGATGAATGAGATCATGAGCGGAGAGACTACACCTACCCAGAATGCGGCATTTCTGGCAGCTCTTTCTACAAAAAGTGCCAGAGCAGAGACGACAGATGAGATCGCAGGCTGCGCAGCAGCTATGAGAGATCATGCTACCAAAGTGGAAACAGACATGGATCTGTTTGAGATCGTTGGTACTGGCGGTGATAATGCAGGAAGCTTTAATATTTCTACTACAGCGGCCCTGGTTGCAGCAGCAGGCGGTGTAAAAGTGGCAAAACACGGAAACAGAGCGGCTTCTTCCAAGTGCGGAACAGCGGACTGTTTAGAGGCGCTGGGAGTTAATATTGAGCAGAGTCCGGATCTTTGCAGAAAATTATTAAAAGAAGTGGGAATGTGCTTCTTCTTTGCACAGAAATATCATACTTCCATGAAATATGTTGGCGCGATCCGGAAAGAGCTGGGATTTAGAACCGTATTTAATATTTTAGGACCGCTGACCAATCCGGGAACACCGACCATGCAGCTGTTAGGTGTATATGATGAATATCTGGTTGAGCCTCTGGCAAGAGTTCTGGTAAGTCTGGGAATTAAGCGTGGTATGGTTATTTATGGTCAGGATAAGTTGGATGAGATCTCTTTAAGTGCTCCGACTACCATTTGCGAGATCAGAGATGGATGGTACAGAACTTCTGTTATTACTCCTGAGGAGTTTGGCTTTGAACGGTGTACAAAGGATGACCTTAAGGGCGGAACACCGGCAGAAAATGCAGAGATCACACGGTCTATTTTAAGAGGTGAAAAGGGTCATAAGAGAAATGCTGTTCTGATGAATGCAGGTGCTGCTTTGTATATTGCAGGGGAGGCAGAGGATATGAAGTCTGGTATTGCCCTGGCAGCAGAACTGATCGATTCTGGAAAGGCACTGGATACACTGGAGAAACTGATTGAAGTGAGTAATGTTCTCTAGAAAAGACTCCTAGAGGACATAGTAACGGAGAGGCGGAATAATATGACGATTTTGGATCAGCTGGCGGATCATGCCAGGGAGCGGGTAGAATATGGGAAAGAGAAAGTGGCTGCGGATGAGATGAGAAGGCGGGCCTTTGATCTTGGAAGAGAGGGCAGGCTGGGCAGTTTTGCATTTGAGAAGGCTCTTAAGAAGCCTGGGATCTCGTTTATTTGTGAGTGTAAGAAGGCTTCTCCTTCTAAGGGACTGATCGCACCGGATTTTCCTTATTTAAAGATCGCAAAGGAGTATGAAGCAGCGGGAGCGGACTGCATTTCGGTGCTGACGGAGCCAAAGTGGTTTTTGGGAAGTGATGCTTATTTGAGAGAGATTGCTGAGAGTGTGGGAATTCCCTGCTTGAGGAAGGATTTTACAGTTGATGAATATATGATTTATGAGGCGAAGGTTCTGGGAGCTTCGGCTGTGCTTTTGATTTGTTCTATTTTGTCAAAGGAGCAGTTAAAGGAATACAGGTGTATCTGTGATGAATTGGGACTTTCTGCTCTGGTGGAAGCTCATGATGAGGCAGAGGTGGAAATGGCCGTTGAAGCAGGCGCCAGAATGATCGGAGTGAACAACCGGAATTTGAAGGATTTTTCTGTGGATACGGAAAACAGTAGACGGCTTCGCAGCATGATACCGGCAGAGGTGCTTTTTGTATCAGAAAGTGGCGTAAGGGATGAGAATGATGTGAGAAAGCTTCGGGAGATTGGGGCAGATGCAGTTCTTATTGGAGAAGCACTGATGCGGGCTGAGGATAAGAAGGCGAAATTGGCGGCGCTGAGAGGTTAGAAAACGGAATAAGTATGTGTGTTGACAAAGCGGGAGTATAAACAGATGACCAGAGTGAAGTTGTGCGGAATGATGCGGCCGGAGGATATCCAGGCGGTGAATGAGATCAAGCCGGAGTATATTGGGTTCGTGTTTGCAAAGAAGAGTCGCAGATATGTTTCTAAGGAGCAGGCGAAAATGCTTAAGGAAATGCTGGATCCGGCGGTGAAGGCTGTAGGTGTGTTTGTGAATGAGCCGGTGGAAAATGTGGCTGATCTTTTGAATGAAGGGATCGTTGATATGGCGCAGCTTCATGGAGTGGAAGATGAGGCGTATATTTGTCGGCTGAGGGAACTTACTGGCAGAGGTGAAGATACGTTTATTATAAAGGCGGTTCAGGTGAAGTCGGAAGCGGATGTGAAAGCGGGAGAGCAGTCCGGGGCGGATCTTGTGTTGTTTGATGCCGGCGCCGGTGATGGGAAGGTGTTTAACTGGAAATTACTGGAAAATGTGAAACGGCCTTATTTTCTGGCTGGTGGGCTGGATCCGGAGAATGTGAGGGATGCGGTGGAAAGGCTGCGACCATTTGGAGTGGATGTGAGTTCTGGGATTGAAAGCTTTGGGGTGAAAGATGCTTTGAAAATGGCGAAGTTTGTGGCAGCCGTGAGGAAGGGTTCCGGGAGCAACGCTTTTCCGTAAGAAACGGCCTTACATATTACTTGTCATTGTCCACTGGCTTTCGACATGCACCTGTTCGCCTGTATCGGACTACGTCCGCTACATTCGGACAGCTGCGCTCAAGATGTGGACAATTGACAAGTAAGATGACGGCCTGTGTATACAAGGAATAACTGAAAAATAAGTGTGATTATTAAAATACCGTCTGGGACAGCGAAGGATTGGATTGCTGCCCAGGCGGTATTTTTATATACTTGTTTTACTTGTCTTCTGGAGTGTGCCACTGCCAGTTGCGGATCTCTTCCAGATCCTGGCCATATTCGGCAATGTACTGTTTGTGTTCTACCAGTTTGTCATTCATCTTCTGGATCAGGAAGGAACCTCTGTTTCCTAACTGTGGAAGATGCATGATGGCGTCTTTTACAAGGTCGAAACGGTCTAACTGGTTCTGGACACGCATATCGAATGGAGTGGTGATGGTACCTTCTTCCTGATAGCCGTGAACGGATACGTTGTGGTTGTTGCGTCCGTAGGTGAGTTCGTGGATCAGGGTTGGATAGCCGTGGAATGCGAAAATGACTGGAGTATCTTTGGTGAAGATCGCGTCATATTCGGCATCGCTTAAGCCGTGTGGATGCTTGGTGTTGGACTCCAGCTTGAACAGGTCTACTACATTGACAACACGGATCTTTAATTCCGGCAGTTCGTCACGGAGAATGGTGACAGCAGCCATTGTTTCCAGGGTTGGTGTATCACCGCAGCATGCCATGACCAGATCTGGTTCTTCGCCGCAGTCGTTGCTTGCCCATTCCCAGATGCCGATACCCTGGGTGCAGTGCTTTACGGCCTGTTCCATGGACAGCCACTGGCAGCTTGGATGTTTGGATGCAACAATGGCGTTTACATAGTTTTTGCTGCGGATGCAGTGGTCAAAGCAGGAGAGCAGGCAGTTGGTATCTGGTGGCAGATACATGCGGACTACGTCTGCTTTTTTGTTTGCAATGTGATCTAAGAAGCCTGGATCCTGATGGGTGTAACCATTGTGGTCCTGCTGCCATACATTGGAGGACAGGATGAAGTTTAAGGAAGCAATCGGCTGTCTCCAGGAAAGCTGGTTGCATACTTTTAACCATTTTGCATGCTGTGCAGCCATGGAGTCAACAATACGGATAAATGCTTCGTAGCTTGCAAAGAAACCGTGACGTCCTGTAAGCAGGTAGCCTTCCAGCCATCCCTCACACATATGCTCACTGAGCATACTGTCCATGATACGTCCGCCTCTTGCCAGTTTGTCATCGTCATCTTTTAATTCACCGTTCCAGTCACGGTTTTCTGCCTCAAATACGCGGTAAAGACGGTTGGACATGCTTTCGTCGGGTCCGAAGATACGGAAGTTTTTGTTGTCCTCATTTAAGCGGAAGATGTCACGGATGTATCCGCCCAGTTCGATCATATCCTGGGCTTTGGTCTTTCCAGGTTCTACAGGAATTCCGTAGGTTCTGAAATCTGGCAGACGCAGGTCTTTTAAGAGAAGTCCGCCGTTTGCATGTGGGTTTGCGCCCAGTCTTGCATTTCCCTTTGGAGCCAGTTCGGCTAATTCCGGGATCAGACGGCCTTTTTCGTCAAACAGTTCTTCTGGATGGTAGCTTCTTAACCAGTCGTTTAACAGTTTTAAGTGTTCTTCCGGATTTTCCATGGAGATCGGCACCTGATGAGCACGGAAGGAACCTTCGATCTTCTGGCCGTCTACTACCTTTGGTCCGGTCCAGCCCTTTGGTGTACGAAGAACGATCATAGGCCACTTTGGACGCTCTGCATCTCCTGTTTCACGGGCATGTTTCTGGATGGCTTTGATCTCTTCGATAACGGTATCCATGGTTTCGGCCATCTTGCGGTGCATGGTCATTGGATCGTCGCCTTCTACGAAGTATGGTTTCCAGCCACAGCCTTTGAAGAAATCTTCAATCTCATCATGTGGGATACGGGAGAAGATGGTCGGGTTGCTGATCTTGTATCCGTTTAAGTGAAGGATAGGAAGAACAGCGCCGTCTGTTACAGGGTTTAAAAATTTATTGGACTGCCAGGAAGTAGCCAGTGGGCCGGTTTCTGCTTCGCCGTCACCTACTACAACGGTAGCGATCAGATCCGGGTTATCGAATACAGCACCGAAAGCATGGGCAATGGAGTAACCTAATTCGCCGCCTTCGTTGATAGAACCTGGAGTTTCAGGAGCACAGTGGCTTGGCACGCCGCATGGGAAGGAGAACTGCTTGAACATTTTCTGCATTCCTTCTTCGTCCTGGCTGATGTTTGGATAGATCTCGCTGTAGCTTCCATCCAGATAGGTATTGGCGATCAGGAAGTTGCCGCCGTGTCCAGGTCCGGATAAAAGGATCATGTCCAGGTCATAACGTTTGATCACACGGTTACAATGTACATAGACAAAGTTCTGTCCAGGTACAGTTCCCCAGTGACCTACGATCTTTTTCTTGATCTGGTCAAGGGATAATGGCTTTTTTAAAAGCGGATTGTCTAACAGGTAAAGCTGTCCTGCAGACAGGTAGTTGGCTGCCCGCCAGTATGCGTTCATTTTTGTAAGCATTTCCTCACATAAAGGCTGCTTTTCAAGACATGTGCCGGTGTTGTTTTCCATGATGTTGCCCCTTTCAAATGCACGTTATTTTTTTCACATATAATATGCCACGAATAAAAAGGGTTGTAAAATAGCAAAAATGTATTATATTCATATCAGAATGGTATGGAAAGGCGCAAAAGAAAAACAAGCGGCGCCTGCAAGGCGACATTTGTTTTTCTTGCGTCATTCACGAACGGACCGTCTGCGTCAGCAGACAGATGAGCGCGTTAGCGCGTGTCCGTGAGTCGAAGCTAGCTAGATAGAAGGGACATTAGTTATGACATCTAATTTTGAATACTACAGGATTTTTTATTATGTTGCAAAGTATGGAAATCTGACCAGGGCTGCATCTGCCCTTAATACCAGTCAGCCGGCGGTAACAAGGACCATACATAAGCTGGAGGATGATCTGGGGTGCCGGTTATTTATCCGCAGCAAGATGGGGATGGAGCTGACGGCAGAGGGACAGCAGTTTTTTGAGTATGTTTCAGCAGGCTGCGCCCAGTTTTTTAAAGGGGAAAGTGATCTGAAGGACAGGCTGAGCCTGGAAAAGGGTACGATCTCGATCAGTGCCACAGAGACAGCCCTTCATTGTTATCTGTTTCAGGCAATGGAGGAGTTTAGCCGGAAGTACCCGAAGGTCCATTTTCAGATCTTAAATAACAGTACCAGGGACTCGATCCAGGCAGTTCGTGATGGTAAGGTGGATATGGCAGTGGTTTCGTCTCTTCCTTTGCATATGGGGGATCCATTGAAAATGAAAGTGCTTCGCAGCTATCGGGAGATTTTGATCGGAGGCCCCAGATTTGAGCAGTTAAAGGGACGAAAATGTTCTTTGCGGGAGCTTTCAGATCTGCCGTGGATCAGCCTTACTTCCGAGGCGATCAGCCGTAATTTCCTGAATTCCTATTTTTTGCAGTATGGCCTGACATTTTCACCGGATCTGGAACTGGCCACTACGGATCTGATCCTTCCGGCAGTGCGCCATAATCTGGGAATTGGTTTTATACCGGAGGAGATTGCAGCGGAAGACTTAAAAGCAGGTGTTGTATTTGCCATTGATCTGGAAGAGGCATTTCCGGAAAGGAATGTTCTTATGATACGGGACAGCGAGTATCCTTTAAGTGTGGCAGCCAAGGCATTTCAGAAGTTTGCGCAGGAAAGGGAATAAGAGCAGATGGTTGCTGCAAAATGAAACATTCGCGAAAGAAAAATCGCGTCCTGTTCTTGGAAAAATGAAAGAAATGGAGTATAATGAGAAAATATAAGCAGTAAAGTGTTTCAAATTGCTTCAGGATTATATTCAACAGGAGGGCATGACCATGATTCGTAAAGACAACGTTCTGGAAGTGGAACATTTAGGCGGAGGTAAGGGAACAGCGTATGTTCATCATATTGTATCTAAGGAGGAGCTGTTAGGACACGGCAGACTGTATGCTAAGGTAGTTCTTCCTCCAGGTGCAAGTGTAGGCTGGCATCAGCATGTACATGATACTGAGCCATATTATATTTTAAAGGGCGAGGCAGATTTTATTGATAATGACAAGTCTGTGACCAAGGTTGGCCCTGGTGACTGCTGTATTATTGAAGTGGGACAGTATCACAGCATTGAGAATAATTCAGACTCTGATGTAGAGTTTATGGCTCTTATTTATAATGAACCAGGTTATCTGAATGACAGAGATTAATAGAAATGATTTGAGCCAAAGATGTGGATCTGGCAGTTGATGTTTGAAAATTTTTATAGTATACTGTGGAACGTTCATCGGAGGGCAAGTTGTTCTTTAGAAACAATAGCTGGATAAGATGGCGGGCTGAGATGCCTGCTTCTTATCCGGCTTTTTTAATGTGAAAAAGGAGAAAATGTACAATGGAGAGAAATACGACATTTACAGAAGGGAAGATCTTACAGCCTCTTATTTTGTTTGCCATGCCAGTGTTGTTTGCGCTGTTTTTGCAGGCTATGTACGGCGCTGTGGATCTCCTGGTTGTGGGTAAGTTTGCGTCTTCTGCGGATGTATCGGCGGTGTCTACAGGTTCTCAGATCATGATGACTTTGACTAATCTGATCAGCTGTTTTGCTATGGGAACCACGGTGCTTTTAGGACAGCTGATCGGCTGCGGAAAGAAGGAAGAAGGGGGAAAGGCAGTGGGAACGGCCATGGTGATGTTTGCTGGTATTGCATTGGTCATGACTGTCCTTCTGGTGTGTTTTGCACCTCAGATCAGCAGTATTATGCATGCTCCAAAGGAGGCTTTTGACAAGACGGCTGCTTATGTAAGGATATGCGGCTGCGGTATGATCGTTATTGTTGCTTATAACCTGATCAGTTGTATTTTCAGGGGAATCGGGGACTCCAAAATGCCGCTTTTTACAGTTGCGATCGCCTGTGTTTGTAATATTGCAGGAGATCTGGTGCTGTGTGCCGGTTTTCATATGGGAACTACAGGAGCGGCCTGTGCTACTGTTTTTGCCCAGGTGGTCAGTGTGGTGGTATCTTTTGGGTTTATCAGAAAGAAACAGCTGCCATTTGTATTTAAGAAGGAAAATGTGCGGATCCATAAGGATTTGCTTAAGAAAATGGCGGGCCTTGGAGCGCCGATCGCATTACAGGATCTTCTGGTAAGTATTTCGTTTCTTATTATCCTGGCGATCGTAAATTCCATGGGAGTGACCGCTTCTGCAGGTGTGGGAGTGGCTGAGAAAGTTTGTGCTTTTATCATGCTTATTTCATCTGCTTTTATGCAGTCTATGTCTGCTTTTGTGGCCCAGAATTATGGCGCAGGAAGGATGGACCGGGCAAAGAAGGCCCTTTATAATGGGATCGGACAGACCAAATTTGTTATGTTACAGGGAATTGCCGGGGCTTTTGGAGTTCGTGTGCCTGTATCTTATCTCATGAGCATCCGACCGGATACTTCTTTATTTAAAATCGGATTGGCAACGCCTATGTCATCTGTTGTGCAGCTATTGCTTTGCCTTGGATTTATGGTTATACTGAACAGGAGAGCCAGAAAAGGAGAGATCCGATAAGGAAGACTGGCAAAATATTTTCGCAGGAAAGGAGAGCGCAGGATGAGAGAAATTCACTGGGCTGTACTGGGAACAGGTGTGATCGCCAATGAAATGGCAACGGCACTGGAAAAAAATGGCAAAAAGCTTTACGCAGTAGGAAACAGGACCTACGAAAAGGCTGTAAAGTTTGGAGAAAAATACGGGATCAAAAAGGTGTATACGGATTTTAATGAAATGTTCACAGATCCGGAAGTGGATGTGATCTATATTACAACGCCTCATAATACCCATATCCAGTTTATGAAAAAGGCCATTGAGAACGGAAAACATATCCTGGTGGAGAAATCTATTACTTTGAACAGTAAGGAACTGGATGAAGCTTTGGAGCTGGCGAAGGAAAAGGGGGTTATTGTTGCCGAAGCCATGACCATTTTCCATATGCCGGTCTATAAAGAATTGAAGAAGATTTTGGAGTCCGGAAAGCTGGGAAAAGTAAATCTGATCACCATGAATTTTGGAAGTTTTAAAGAATATAACATGGAAAACCGTTTCTTTAACCGGAACCTGGCTGGGGGTGCCATGCTGGATATCGGCGTGTATGCTCTTTCTTTTATCCGGTGGTTTATGGACTCCAAGCCGGATCAGTTATTGTCCCAGATGAAGGCGGCGCCTACAGGGGTAGATGAGCAGGCGGGGCTGCTTCTTACCAATAAGGAAGGACAGATGGCTACCGTGATGCTGTCCCTGCACTCCAAGCAGCCAAAGAGAGGCATGGTATCCTGCGAAAAGGGCTATATTGAGATCATGGAGTATCCAAGGGCCTGGGAGGCGAAGATCGTGGACGCAGAAAGCGGAGAAACCCAGGTGATAAAGGCCGGAGTTCATGAGGATGCACTGGCTTATGAGCTTTCTGATATGGAAAAGGCGATTGCCGGGGATGTTTCCTGTATGTATCCGGACTATACGAAGGATGTAATGGATCTGATGACGGAGTTTAGAAAGTCCTGGCATTTTACGTATCCTGAGGAAGAATAACAGATAAATTGTTTACAGGAGGTTGCATTAATGAGTTTTTTGGATCTTTTAAAGCATAGACGGAGTATCAGACAGTATAAAGAGGAAGCAGTTTCTAAGGAGGCACTGGAGGCCATCGTTGAGGCAGGTCTGCTTTCTCCATCCGGACGAAATATCCGTCCATGGGAACTGATCGTAGTACAGAAGAAAGAAACACTTGAAAAAATGTCTGAGTGCCGCGTGGGTTCTGCAAAAATGCTGGCAGGCGCGTCTGTTGCGATCGTTGTGATCGCAGATCCGGAAAAGACAGACGTATGGACAGAGGATTGTTCCATTGTTATGTCCAACATGCACAACATGGCCCACGACTTGGGGCTTGGAAGCTGCTGGATCCAGGGACGTTTAAGACAGGCACCTGATGGAAGAACAACGGAAGAATATCTAAGAGATATTTTAGGTTATCCAAAGGAATATTGTCTGGAGGCGGTCTTATCGATCGGTGTACCGGCAGTGCATCCGGAAGGCCGTAAGTTATCTGAAGTTCCAGGACATAAGGTACATTTTGAAATGTATGGTAAATATGAAAATATATGAAGTAAAAGAGCGCACAGAATTGTTGATGGAACAGCTTTTAAAGGTGTGGGAAGAGTCGGTGAGGGCAACTCATCAATTTCTTTCTGAAAAAGAAATTGAGAAGATAAAAGAGTATGTCCCACAGGCATTAGCCGGTGTACAGAGCCTGGTTATTGCGGTCAATGGTTCAGGTGAGCCAGCTGCATTTATGGGGATAGAAGACCACCGCCTGGAAATGTTGTTCCTTTCCCAAAAAGAAAGAGGAAAAGGCCTTGGAAAACAATTGCTTTTATACGGGATCCAGAATTACGGGATAGAGGAACTGACTGTAAATGAGCAAAATCCTCAGGCAGTTGGCTTTTATGAGCATATGGGCTTTGAAACATACAAAAGGACAGATATGGATGAGGAAGGAAATCCCTATCCCCTTTTGTATATGAAGAGAAATGATGAAAGGGTATAGGAGACAGAGCAATGACTGAGTGGGAAAAGGCGCAAAATGGCTATCTGTATGATGCAAATTACGATAAGGAGATCATAGAAGCAAGAACACGCTGTGCGGATCTGTGCTATGAGTTTAATAACTGCAGGCCATCAGATACTGAAAAACAGCAGAAATTACTGGGACAGATCCTTGGAAGAATGGGAGCAGATCCGGTGATCACAGCTCCCTTTTACTGTGATTACGGTTTTAATGTTTCTATAGGAAAAAATTTTTATACGAACCATAATGTTACCATACTTGACTGTGCAAAAGTTACTTTTGGGGATAATGTATTTATTGCGCCCAACTGCGTATTTTCTACAGCCGGACATGCTATTGACAGTGAACAGAGAAGTAGGGGACTGGAAATTGCCCTGCCAATTACAGTAGGAGATAATGTCTGGATCGGAACCAATGTATCGGTGCTGCTGGGAGTAACCATTGGAAGTAATACGATCATTGGCGCAGGAAGTGTTGTGAATAAGGACATTCCGGATGGTGTGATCGCAGCAGGCAACCCCTGTAAGGTGATCCGCAAAATAACAGATGCTGATAAGAAAAAATATCCTGTGTTTGAGGGATAGATGAGTTTGTTTCAGGATAATGCTTTTTAAGCATAAAAAACCATGTAATATAAGTATTAGACATAATAGAAAAAAGAGTTATATAATAAATGTGCAGGATGAAAGTGAAAAGTCCTGTACATTTTTCATTTTATTATTTTTCACTGTTAAGCATAACAGTAGGAGGTTTTAGCCATGAAAAAAACATTAGTAGCATATTTCAGTGCAAGCGGAACAACCAGAAAAGTAGCAGAGATGATCGCAGAAGCAGGAGATTGTGCTCTGTATGAGATCACACCAAAGGAATTATATACAAATGACGATTTAAACTGGATGAATAAGAAATCCAGAAGCAGCGTGGAGATGAGCGACAAGAAGATCCGTCCACAGATCACAGATACAGATGCTCATATTGAAGAATATGATACCATTATCCTGGGATTTCCGATCTGGTGGTATGTGGCACCTACCATTGTAAATACATTCCTGGAGAAATATGATTTTTCCGGTAAGAAGATCGTGCTCTTTGCAACATCCGGAGGAAGCGGTTTTGGCAATACAGTAAAGGAATTAAAGCCATCTGCACCGGGAGCTGAGATCGTAGAAGGAAAGCTTTTAAACAGAGCCAACAAGCAGGAAATTGAAAAGTGGGTAAAGTCCTTATAATTAAAAGTTTATCATACAGATAAGGAGAGACAGAAAGATGAAAAAAGTAGTTCAGACAGCAGGAAGAAATGCATTAGGAACTTTTGCTCCTGATTTTGCACATTATAATGATGATATCCTTTTCGGAGAAAACTGGAATAATCAGGACATTGATCTGAAAACAAGAAGTATCATAACCGTAGTAGCTTTAATGGCATCCGGTATCACAGACTCTTCTTTAAAATTCCATTTACAGAATGCAAAGGCTCATGGCGTAACCCAGAAAGAGATCGCAGCCGTTATCACCCATGTTGCTTTTTATGCAGGCTGGCCAAAGGGCTGGGCTGTATTTAATCTGGCAAAGGAAGTATGGGCAGATAATGAAGGCGACCTTCCATACGAAGATGAGGCAATGAGAGCCCACGCAAAAGAAATGGTATTCCCCATCGGTGCGCCAAATGACGGTTTTGCCCAGTATTTCTCCGGAAAGAGTTTCCTGGAACCTGTATCTACCAGCCAGGTTGGTATTTTTAATGTAACTTTTGAGCCAGGCTGCCGCAACAACTGGCATATCCATCACGCAAAGAGCGGTGGCGGCCAGATCTTAGTCTGTGTCGCAGGCCGTGGATATTATCAGGAAGAGGGAAAAGAAGCCGTTGAAATGAAACCAGGCGACTGCATCAATATTCCTGCAGAAGTAAAGCACTGGCATGGTGCAGCACCGGACAGCTGGTTCAGCCATCTGGCTGTTGAAGTACCTGGTGTTGAGGGCTCTAATGAGTGGTGCGAGCCTGTTTCTGATGAAGAATATGGTAAACTGAAATAAACGATAAAAGAAACAAAAAGTAAGGCCGGAAATCCGCTGTGGATCTCCGGCCTTGGTTATTTCTGAAATAAATGGGGCATTTCATATGCGCGTTTTTCTTAAAAGATAAACTGGATAAGAAGCATATAGCAAACCGTACCGCCTGCAATAGACAACAACATTTGTCTTTTCCACAGGTGAAGTCCAACTGTCAGAAGAATTGCGATCAGCTCCGGTAATCCATGACTGCCCTGCAGTAAGGAAACATGTCGCAGGCAGTAGACCACCAGCATGGAAAAAATCGCACCAGGCAGTACTTTTCCTAAATATTGAATGTATGGCGGCGTTGGACGTTTGGAACTGAAGACTGCAAATGGCAGAAAACGTGTCAGCATAGTTCCGAGAACACACATAGCAATAGTAATGATCTGTTGTGATAAAGTCATGCTGCATCCACCTCTTTTCTCTGTTCCAGGGTTTTTCTAAGAATTGTTAAGGCAACTAAAATACAGATCATGGTAGGGATCAGAAAATTATCTGCGCCGAAGATCAGCAGGCAGCCGATACTTGCCCCAAGGCCGATCCACTCGCTGATGTGGTGTTTTTCTTTCAGCCATTGTTCCAGGAAGATAACTGTAAACATTGCTGTCATGACAAAATCCAGCCCATCGGTGTTAAATTTTAGCAAACTGCCTACAAGCCCGCCGATGGTCGCTCCGCTGAACCAGTAAAAATGGTTGAGAAGTGTGGTAAAGAAATAAAACCAGCTGCGGTCAACATCAGCAGGTATGTCCGCTGTATAGTTGATACTGAATGTTTCATCACACATTCCAAAAATCAGGTAAGGTTTTTTCCAGCCCATTCCTTTAAACTTGTCCAGCATGGCAATTCCGTAAAACAGATGGCGTGCCTGGATCATCAATGCCATGATAAATGTCTGTACCGGGGCAAATGGCGCAAGCAGCATACTGACTGCTAAAAATTCCAGACTGCCGCCGAAAATAGTCAGGCTCATTAACATGGGATACCAAAAACGGAAGCCGGATACATTCATGTAAATACCATATGTCATCCCAAGGAAGCAAAAGCCGGCAAAAATCGGTATTGTATGAGGAAATGCACATTTGAATGCCTTTGTTATAACTTGTCTTTTGTTTTGCATAAAAACCTCCTGTATTAAAATCCGCCTGATCAAGAGTAACATTGTTTATGAAAACATTCAATGATATAATTGTAGGTATTAAAAAATGGGCGAAGGCAAAAGAAATAAAAAGAGGAGTTTATATGGATTTAAGAGTATTGCGCTATTTCCTGACAGTGGCAAAGGAACAAAGTTTTACCAAAGCTGCCAAACAGCTGCATATTACCCAGCCTACACTTTCCAGGCAGCTGGCTGCTTTGGAGGCAGAACTGGGAGTGACTCTTTTTGACCGGGGCGGACATGGGATCACTCTTACCAATGAGGGGATCCTTCTTAAACGCCGTGCGCTGGAAATGGTGGATCTGGAAGATAAGATCGCCAGTGAATTTAAAGGCAGTGACGGGATCGTAGAAGGGACGATCACCGTAGGCTGTGGGGAATTTATGGCTGTGGAGATCTTTGCCCGGATATGCAAGATCTATAAAGAAAAGTATCCTATGGTCCGTTTTGCCGTGCATACAGGTACCGCAGATACTGTTTTTGAAATGATGAACCGTGGACTGGTGGATATCGGCCTGTTTTTAGAACCTGTGAATACAGAAGGTCTGGATTACATCCGGATCCAGGGAAGTGATCATTGGATCGTAGGAATAAAGCCGGATGATCCCCTTGCAGAGAAAGAATATATTACAAAAGAGGATCTGATAGATCTGCCTTTGATCCTTCCGGAACGGCTGACAGTCCAAAGTGAGCTTGCCAATTGGTTTGGAAAGGATTTTAACCGGTTAAATATTGCATTTACAAGCAATCTTGGGACCAATGCCGGGGTAATGGCATTGTATGGGCTTGGATATCCTGTTTCCGTGGAAGGAGCAGGCAGATACTGGAGATCGGACCTTCTGGTCCAGAAAAAACTGTATCCTGAGATCAAAACCAGCACTGTGATCGCCTGGAGAAGAAATATCCCCTATTCCACAGCCGTAAGTAAGCTGATCGAGGAGATCAATGGATTTAAGATACACATGTAATATGTAAGAAAATAGTAAGTTCCTCTTTCTTGTCAGAAAACAGGATCGTTATCTATAATGATCATAGATAGAACATTGAGAAAACAGGACTGTTTTGCGGAAAGGGGATGGGGACATGAAGGAAAAGAAACGGGTCTGGTTTACTTTTAATTTGTGTGAGGCAGATGCATTTGAGCAATATCTGGAGAAAATGGCACTCCAGGGCTGGTTTTTAGAAAGCGTTGGTGGCGCTGTGATGAGATTTTACAGGGCACAGCCGGAAAAACGAAGATATGCCGCCCTTCTGGTACCGGAAAGCTCTTCCCTTATAGGCGCAGATGACTGGAAAGCAGAGCAGTTGCGGGAGCAGTGCGAGGAAGCAGGCTGGATTTTTCAGTGCAACAGCATCTACTGGCAGATATTTTATACAACAGATGATGCAGCAAAACGAAGGGGCGATATGGAGAAAGAGAGACAGTTTCAGATCCAGAAAGCCCTTTCCTGGAACTGGTCGGTGAAATTTTTCTATCCTATCTTGGTTGTATTAGAAATATGGGCTGTGTATCAGTATCTGCAAAATCCAGGGAAACTGTTTGCAGATCCCATGCAGCTTCTTTTGACTCTGCTGCTGACAGGTATGATCATTTCCTGGGCAGCGACGTATATACGGCTGTTTCGCTGGAGTCATGGAAATATGGCGGCCATAAAGAAGGGAGAGCCTCTTACGGAACAGGATCTTAAACGGACCCTGAAATGTAAAAAGTATACTTTTATGGGAGATGGGATCCTGATACTGGGAGTTATAGCGCTGGCATTTCTTTCTTCCATGGAGGCTCTGATCAGCTTTATACTTTCCTCCACCCTCATTGTACTGATCGCCCTTTTCGTAAGAAAATGGGTAAGGGAAAATGGAAGTGGAAGTAATAGAGATGACTGGATGACCTATCTGGTTGGAGTTGGGGTTGCCTGTATGATCCTTATTCCATTGTGCAATGGGGCTGCAACGCATTTTTTTAGCGAAGAGGAACCGGACACCGGGAGAAAACAGACGATATTGGCAAGTTATGAAGAAGGTGATCCCAGTGGAAAAAGCATTGACAGACCTATAGGCGTTACCGTGTATACAAGTCCTATTCCCTGGATCATCAACAAAACCAGCAAATGTTATCCCAAGGATATGACAAAACTGTGGGATTGTACCAGGCAGGAGATTCCGGCGGAGATCGGAGCGCTTCCAGAGGATATGGAAGTGTCCTGGTACCGGTATATGGTCCGCAAAGACGGGATAAGATCCGGTGGTCAAGAAGGAAACGATCCTCAAGAGGATGCATATGAGGCAGAACCGGCAGTGGATGAAGTGATATTAAAAGATAAAAGGCGGTTAGTGGTGCTGGATTATGGCGGTGGAACGGATTTAGATGGAATAAAAGAGGCAGTAGATGCTTTTAAGGAGGGAAATATACAATGAGTAAAGTTATAATAGCAATAGTTGCAATGTTTGCCTTAATGATTTTCCCAGGCGCAGGATTTTGGAACTTACTTTCCAATGTAGTCGGCGGAGGTGTAGCTGAGTCCTTTTTATATCCCATTTACGGAGGTCTTATCCTTTTAGCAGGTCTTGTAGTGGGATGTACGGTGCTTATTTTGGAAGAGATACGGTCATTAAAAGAAAAAATCGATGATTTATCAAATAAATAAATTGAAAAAATAAAGTCTTGTGAGATAATATTATATAAAACAGAAAGTATATCAGAAATGATGGAGGAATTGTTATGAACGAGATTATGAATGTTATGAAAGAACGCCGCAGCATCCGCAAGTTTAAACCGGATATGCCATCTAAAGAGGATTTAAACCAGATCATAGAGGCTGGTCTGTATGCAGCAAGCGGTATGGGAAAGCAGGCAGCGATCATTGTTGCTGTTACCAATAAGGAACTTAGGGATAAACTGTCAGAGATGAACCGCAGGATCGGAGGCTGGGAGGAAGGATTTGATCCTTTTTATGGTGCACCGGCGGTCCTTGTTGTGCTGGCTGACAAAAACTGTCCGACCCATGTGTATGACGGAAGTCTTGTAATGGGCAATATGATGCTGGAAGCGAAAGCCTTAGATCTTGGAAGCATCTGGATCCACAGGGCGAAAGAAGAATTTGAACTGCCGGAGTATAAGCAGTTGTTAAAGGACCTGGGTGTAGAAGGCGAATGGGAAGGCATCGGCCACTGTGTAGTTGGCTATGCAGATGGCGATCTTCCAAAAGCAGCGCCGAGAAAAGAAAATAGAGTGTTCTGGGTAGAATAAATAGTGTTCCGTACATTTTTATGACCACGAAACAGATGGGGAACAGAAGATGCAGATAATAGGGATCGATATTGGGACAACGACCATCAGCGGTGCAGTTTTAGAGTATGAAAACGAAAAAACGGTAAAATTACTGGAAGCAAAAACCATAGAAAATGGCGGCTTTATGCCAACTGCCAATGAATGGGAAAAGATCCAGGATGCCGGGGCGATCGTTAAAAAGGCTGAAAAACTGTTGGATGATCTTTTAGATAAATACCCGCAGACAGAGCGGATCGGTCTTACCGGACAGATGCATGGGATCGTATACATAGATCAGACGGGTACATGTGTCAGTCCTTTGTATACATGGCAGGATGGCAGAGGAAGTCTTTGTGAAAAAGGGCAGTGTTCTCTGGTCCAGGAGATCAAAGAAAAATGTGATCTGGAGGCAGCATCTGGATATGGACTGGTTACTCACATTTGCAATTTAAAACATGGGCTGGTTCCGGAAAGGGCAGTTGGTTTTTGCACCATTATGGATTATTTTGGAATGTGTCTTACTGGCCGGAAAAAGCCACTGGTACATGTAAGCAATGCAGCGGGCTTCGGATTTTTCGATGGTCGGAACATGAAATTTGAAACAGAAAAATTAAGCAAAATGGGAGTAAAGGAAACCTGGCTTCCTGAAGTATGTACAGGGATTGAAAAGCTGGGACTTTACAGAAATCGCCAGGTAACTACTGCCATAGGAGATAATCAGGCCAGTTTTCTCGGGGCAGCGGGAAAAGAAGAAAATACCCTGCTGGTCAATATGGGAACAGGCGGCCAGATCTCGATCCTTTCAGATCAGTATTTTGCAGAAAAGGGGATCGAAGCCAGGCCATTTCTGGATGGAAAATACCTGTTGGTGGGATCTTCTTTATGCGGCGGAAAGTCCTATGCACTGCTGGAACAGTTTTTCAGAAGGGTCGTAAAGGCTGTTACAGGAGAAGACAGCTCTCTTTATCCGGTGATGGAACAGTTTGCAAAAACAGGAAAAGAACAGAGCAACAGGATCTCTGAAGATAGAAAACTTAAGATCAGGACAACCTTTGACGGCACAAGAACAGATCCAAAAAGCAGCGGAAGCATCCAGGGTTTAACGTCTGACAATTTTACTCCTGAAGCGTTCACCTATGGAATACTGGAAGGTATGGGTGATGAATTATATCAGATGTACAGGACGATCAAAAATGGAACCGGTATCCAGATCAAAAATCTCATCGGTTCAGGCAACGGAGTGAGAAAAAATCCTGTATTTTGTGAAATGCTGGAAGAATTATTTCAAAACAAATTGGTACTGTCTGCTTATAAGGAAGAAGCGGCTGCCGGGGCAGCTATAAGCAGTACGCTGTGCAGTTAAAGAAAAAAGGATAAGAAGTTACAGGGAGAGGAACGGAATGACCAGACAGCAGTTAATAGATGCAATAGAAAAATACAGGCCCTATAATGAACAGGAAGAAATGGATAAACCGCTGATCTTAAACTGGATTAAAAATGAGAAAGATGCATTTCTAAGGGAAAATAAGATCGCTCATATAACAGCTTCTGCCTGGGTGGTAAATAAAGACAGGAGCAAAGTCCTTATGGTGTATCATAACATCTATCATTCCTGGTCCTGGCTGGGAGGCCATGCAGACGGGGAGACAGATCTGTTGTCGGTTGCCATCCGGGAAGTGAAAGAAGAAGCAGGTATTTCCAAGGTTTATCCTGTATCAGAAGAGATCTTTTCCCTGGAATCACTTACTGTAGATGGTCATGTAAAAAAGGGTAAATATGTATCCAGCCATCTGCATTTAAATGTAACATACCTGTTGGAGGCAGATCCGAAAGAGAATGTTTCCGTAAAAGCAGACGAGAACAGTGGAGTAGCCTGGTTTTCTCCGGAAGAAGCACTGGGAAAGTCCACGGAACCATGGTTTGTGGAGCATGTATACAAAAAACTGATAAATAAAGTAAAGATGGATACAATGTAATTAAAAATGGCAAAAAGCTGACCTGTTTTTTAGCAGAGTCAGCTTTTTGTTTACTGGCATAAACTGTTTCCGGTCATGCCTGCTACGATAATGGCAATACCAGCCAGTCCGATTGCGGAAGGAACAGGATCTTTTAAAAACAGGATACCGCCTAAGAGTGTGAAGATCACTTCTCCGGACTGAGTAGCTTCGATCACTGCCAGCCACTTATGGTTGTGTTTTACCATGTCAGTGGCTTTAAAGAACAGGACAGTAGCAGCGGTTCCGGAGAAAAGCGCTACAAAGAAGGACTGGATCAGTTGATCTCTTCCAGGCAGTCCGTGAGTGATAAAAGCCCATATTGAAAGAAAAATCCAAACAGGAAGGCTACATAAAGTCATGGCATAGACCCGTTCCAGGGTAGAGATATCGCTGGAAACCAGGCTCATGACTTTCCGGTTCCCCAGGGGATAGGAGAAAGCTGCAATGAGAATGGGAATCAGTGTTAATGCCATTGTCTCCAGTTTCATTTGCCGCATATTGGGAACCTGAAGGAGAAAAACACCGGCCAGGATCAGGCAGGACCAGGAGAGGTTTCTGATCGGTATTGGTTTACCCCATAAAGGTGTTAATAAAATACCGGCAACAATGGTCAGCTGCCAGGTTGCTGCTGCCAGCCATGATTCACCGAAAGTTGAGCCAAAAGTTAAAGGCGCATAAAACAGTACAAAACCAACACTGCTCCAGAGAAACCATTCTCCGGGAGCTTTTGTTATTTCTGCCCAGGTATGTGAAAGAGGCCTTGTCTTTTGCTTTTTTCCTGAAATTGCCAGTACCGCAGCAAGGATAGGAAAGGTAAAAAGATAACGCAGGCATGCAGACCATAGCCAGTATCCTCCTGCAAGATGCATACTACGGTTTAGTAAAAATGTAAAAGCAAAGAAAAATGAAGCAAGTATCCCGTAAAACAGTGCCTTTTTCATTAAAATACCTCCAGATCCCGTCCATTCACAGTCATTCCCTCATAACCGGCAGCACGGATCTCATCTAAGATGGCATCATCCCTGCGTCGCATTTCCGCTTCCAGATTGATGTGGTTATCCTGGATATTCATGTGGTAGATGCGGTGATAAGTGACAAGAAGTTTTGGCTGTGCTTTCTGGGCAACTTTTGCCAGATCCGTGCTTAAGGTGTGTACTTCCTGGTGGTATTTCTGCCATTTTGGTTCCCTGCAGGCGATACCGGCGCTGTATTCCACTTCATGGAGAAGGATATCGCAGCCTGAAGCCTTTTCTGCAACAATGTCCAGCGGGGCAGTATCTCCGGAGATCACAATGGTGCGGTCAGCAGTGACAAATTTATAGCCGTAGCTGATAAGGGTTCCGTGGCTTACCGGAAAGGCCTCTACAGTGACACGGTCATCTTTATAAACAATACCAGGTTCTTCAATTTCTGTTACATCTACCTGATAGCCCTGTTCATTTGCCTTTTCAAAGCCATGGATACGGAAATCAATATCGGTTTCATAGGCCATTAAAATGTGTTCGGTCATGTGCTTTAAGCCCTTTGGGCCAAAAACTTTTAACGGAACAGGCCGCTCTAATACCCATGGAGTAAAAATAAGGTCCGGGTATCCGGCAGTGTGGTCTGTATGCAGATGAGTGGAAAAAGCCACGGTAAGGCGGTCCGGGCGAAGGGCATCAATGCCGTTAAAATAAGCTTTGGAAGCCTGACGTACCACGCCGGGGCCAAAATCTACAAGGTAGGCTCTGTCACCAACAACTACAGCAGAAGCAGGTCCGCTGGCATTGGGGCAGGCATTTGGGGTTCCGGTTCCTAAAAGGACAAGTTTTGTTTTCATAATATATATTCTCCTGTGTATTTTACTATATATGAAAGTAAGTCAGTTGTTACGTGCCGCTGGCACTCCCACAACTGCCGCCAGCATTCGTAATCCGGGCTGTCGCCCTGCTTACTCATACCGGCTTGGTTGTCAAATGTCTATGGTTCCTTGCGTGCAAGCACGCAGTCCCCATAGTCGCTTGACAACACTTTCATAGTATATCAAGCAGCATTTTCTTTACTTCGATCATACGGTCGCGCAGATTTGCAGCTTCCTCAAAGTTCAGCTCTGCAGCAGCCTGGCGCATCTTCTTTTCCAGTTCCTTTGCCAGCTTCTTTAATTCCTTTTCGTCCATGGACTCAGGATCTTTGGTATCGGCAGCATGAGGATTTTCCACAGCTTTGGAGATAGCGATCAGATCACGGACCGCTTTTTTGATGGTAGTAGGAGTAATTCCGTGTTCTTCATTGTATTTCTGCTGGATCCTGCGGCGGCGTTCTGTTTCATCAATGGCTTTTCTCATAGAGTCAGTAATGGTGTCAGCATACATGATCACATGACCTTCCGAGTTTCGGGCGGCACGTCCGATGGTCTGGATCAGGGAAGTTTCTGAACGAAGGAAGCCTTCCTTATCTGCATCCAGAATGGCAACCAGTGTGATCTCCGGGATATCCAAGCCTTCACGCAGCAGGTTAATACCCACCAGGACGTCAAATACATCCAGACGCATATCCCGGATGATCTGTGCCCGCTCTAAAGTATCAATATCAGAGTGGAGATATTTAACACGGATGCCTGCTTCCCGCATATAATCTGTAAGGTCTTCTGCCATTCGTTTGGTAAGAGTGGTGATAAGGACCTTGTGATGGGCGGACGTTTCTTTGTTTACTTCAGAGATCAGGTCATCGATCTGTCCTTCTACAGGCCGCACAGAGATCTCCGGATCTAAAAGTCCGGTAGGACGGATGATCTGCTCTGCACGGAGCAGTTCGTGGTCTCTTTCATAGTCAGAAGGAGTAGCAGACACAAACATCATCTGGTTGATCTTACTTTCAAATTCCTCAAAATTTAAAGGTCGGTTGTCAAGGGCAGAGGGCAGGCGGAAACCGTAGTTTACCAGAGTAGACTTACGGGAGCGGTCACCGGCATACATGCCACGGACCTGGGGCAGTGTAATATGGGACTCATCTACAATAATAAGGAAATCTTCCGGGAAATAATCGATCAGTGTACAGGGCGGTTCTCCTGGTGCCAGACCGGTTAAATGTCTGGAATAGTTTTCAATACCAGAGCAGAACCCGGTTTCCCGCATCATTTCCACATCAAAATTGGTGCGTTCCGAAATACGCTGTGCCTCTAAAAGCTTGTCTTCGCTTTTAAAATAGGCCACCCGTTCTTTTAATTCCTCTAAAATGTGCTCTGTTGCCTCTAACATCTTCTCCTTGGGAACAACGTAGTGGGAGGCAGGGAAAATAGCCACATGGCCTAACTGGGCTTTGATCTCGCCGGTTACTGTATCAATTTCCATAATGCGGTCTACTTCATCACCGAAAAACTCGATCCTGTAGGCTTCACTGTCCGAGTAAGCCGGGAAAATGTCGACCACGTCTCCTTTAACACGGAAAGTACCACGCTTAAAATCCATATCATTGCGGTCATACTGGATCTCGATCAGCTTTTTGATCACATCATCCCGGTCTTTTTCCATACCCGGCCGCAGGGAAATAACCATGTTCTGATAATCAATGGGACTTCCCAGACCATAAATACAGGAAACAGAAGCCACGATCACCACATCCCGGCGCTCAGAAAGAGCAGCAGTGGCAGAGTGACGCAGCTTATCAATCTCATCGTTAATCGAAGAGTCTTTTTCAATGTAAGTGTCCGTAGAAGGAACATAGGCTTCCGGCTGATAATAATCGTAGTAGGAAACAAAGTATTCCACTGCGTTTTCCGGGAAAAATTCCTTCATTTCAGAATAAAGCTGGGCTGCCAGCGTTTTATTGTGGGCAATGATGAGCGTCGGGCGGTTTAGCTGCTCGATCACATTTGCCATGGTAAATGTCTTACCGGAACCGGTAACACCTAAAAGAGTTTCAAACTGATTTCCCTCTTTAAAGCCCTTTACCAGCTGCTCGATGGCCTGAGGCTGGTCACCGGTGGGTTTATATTCAGATACTAATTTAAAATGATCCATGAAATGCTCCTTAGTTGCTTAAAATTTTTCATATCATTTTGAACAGTCGAGAATTACTCGACAGTTGCAGGTGTATCTATTTTTCTTCATAAATTAAAATTTATAAAAAGTATACCATGCATTTTATAAAAAGTATAGATATAATAAAGAACATTTGTTCTACTGGTGAATAAACAATATTCTTCCCCAAACCTATATTATATGGTAAAATGGATATAGAAAGACCGGGGGAGGGAAATGAAAATGCCAAGAAAGAAAAATGATCTGAACACCATTTACATATCAGAGCGTTTGCAGGAGAAGCTGCGGCCGATCTCCCGGTGTACCCTGACAACGGTGATAGCTCCTATGGGCTATGGGAAGACCACGGCTGTAAACTGGTATCTGAATGAGCGGGTGAAAAAGGATCATGGGGTTGTGATCCGCATCAGCATTTATACCAATAACCTTCCGATTTTCTGGAAAAGCGTGCAGAATGCTTTTCGGTTTGCAGGTTTTGACTTTTTTGAGGAATATGAGTGCCCTTCGGATCCGGCCAGCGGCGGTCTGTTTGCAGATGACCTCAGCCACCTTCTGGCAGGCGAGACAGATTATTATATTTTTATTGACGATTTTCATCTTCTTACGGATGCAAGGATCAGTGAATTCCTCTGTACATTATCAAGGCGGATCCCGGAAAATGTTCATCTGGTAGTGGCCGGCCGGGACCGTTTTTTATCAGGCGGTGCAGTGGTTGGCTTAGGCGGCAAGCTGCATCAGATCACAGTGGATCATCTGCGGTTAAACCATACAGAACTTTCTGTCTATGCCCATCTTTGCGGTACACAGTTAAGCGACCGGCAGATCGAGTCACTTCTTCATTCCAGTGAAGGCTGGTTTTCCGCTGTTTACCTGAATTTATGCGCCTTTGCGGAACAGGGAGAGCTGCCGGATAATCATTCCGATATTTATGAAATGTTTTCAGCAGCTATGATCGATCCGCTCCCTGAGATACAAAGGGAATTCCTTGTTGTAATGGGCCTTGCAGATGAATTTTCTGCAGAAATGGCCAAATTTATTACGGAAAATGAAGACACAAAACAGCTGTTGTCTGCCATGACCAAGCAGAATGCCTTTGTCAGCCGTCTTACAGACGGAGTGACCTACCGTTTCCACCATATGATGAAGGAATGCGCAGAGCGGGCCTTTATGGCAATGGATAAAGAGAAACAGACAATTTATCTGGACCGCTATGGCAAATGGTACGAAGAACATAAGCAGTATCTGCATGCACTGGACTCTTACAGGAAAAGCGGAAATTTTGATGCAGCCCTCAGAGTGATCCGGAAAGATGCGGGAATTCTCCTGGCATCTTTAAAGGCGGATGATGTATTAAACTTTTTAAGTAAATGCCCAAAAGAGGATTTAGAAGCCCATCCGTTATCGATTTTAGTGCTGATGCGCTGTATGTTTAACTGGCGTAAGATCCAGGAGATGTTAAAATTAAAAGATTTTCTGATCCAGGTCATTGAAAGACACACGGAAATATCAATGGAAGAACGGGGAAATCTCTTAGGAGAGTGCGACCTGATCACCAGTTTTCTGATGTACAATGACATTTCAAAAATGAGTCATTTCCACCGCAGCGCCAGCAGGCAGATGTCGCGGCCTGCCATCAGTATCCGCAATGACGGTGGCTGGACCTTTGGTTCGCCCTCTGTACTTATGATGTTCCACAGGGAACCAGGCAGTCTTTTAAAAGAGCAGGAAGAAATGAATGAGTGCATGCCCCATTATTATAAGATTACCAATGGTCATGGTCAGGGGGCAGAACGGGTCATGGATGCAGAGGCACTGTTTATCCAGGGGTGTTTGTCAGATGCCCAGATCGCTTTGGAAGGAGCCTATGCCCGGATCGAGGAAAATGGTCAGGAATGTATGGCATTGTGCTGCGATTTTCTGTCCCGGCGGCTGTCGTTGTGTATGAACATTAAACAGAGGTATTCCTTTGAACAGCGTTATATGGATCTGATGAAGCATCATAATTCCATGTGGATCAATATTTTTAACAGCACCAGCGCTTATTATTATGCATTGATCGGCCGTGTGGAGAAGATCCCGGAGATATTCGGAGAACACAGACTTTTTGCTGTGAATTTCCTGGCGCCGGGAAGACCGATGATGGAAATGATCGAAAATCAGGTGTATTTAGCCCAGGGAGCCTATGCCAAGGTGATCGGGAGAAGTGAAGGGATCCTGGCAGTGTGCAGTGCTATGCATTATGCTTTAGTTGCCCTTCATGTGCAGATCCAGACTGCAGCGGCCTATGAAAGGATCGGAAAACACGGGGAGGCCAGAACGATTTTAAAACAGGCGCTTTCAGATGCTTCCAAAGATCATATGGTCATGCCTTTTGTGGAAAATTTTATCTATCTTTCATCCCTCTTTGAAGGGAAATTCCCGGAAATAGACCAGGAATTTCTTGCAAAAATCCTTTCGCTTGGAAAAGCATATGAAGAAAATTGTAAAAAAATGGGAAAAGAAAAGTCTTATCCGGAGCAGTTTAAATGTCTTACAGAACAGGAGTTGAAACTGACAGAATTAATGGCAGCCCACATGAGCAATAAGGAGATCGCAGCAAGGCTTTATCTTTCAGAGGGAACGGTAAAGCAATATATTAACCAGATCTATTCTAAATTAGAGATCACAGGGGATACCCGAACCAAGCGGAAACAGCTTTTAGAACAGTTTTATACCAATAACTAACCTTTAGTTAATATTTTTTCAGAAGGATCTATCGTACAGTAAAGATACGGTAGATCTTTTTTAGTATGAAAGTGTTGTGGAGTGGCTGGTCAGATTGCGTGCACGCACGTAGATGCTGATCTTTATTCAACTTGGAAGGAGGACTCATGTGGAGAGAAAGTATATTTTGGCTGTTAAGCCCTTAGAACCTTATATCCTGCAGATCGACTTTATATCAGGAAGCCGGTTGCTTTTGGATATGAAGCCTTATGTAGATAAAATACGGTTCCGCACCCTTACAGATCCAAAGGTCTGGAACAGTGCCGTAACAAATGGGATATTTGTCCGGTTCGGCGATGTGGAACTGAGCCATGATGAGATCCTTTCCATGGCAGAACGGGAACATTTGAACTGGCAGTAATTATTTTTTAACGTGTCACACATGATCGGGAGAAAAGAGAGAGGAGAAGGAGTATGGCGGATCGGAACGAAGCGGATGCTTTATTTGCTACTAAAAGAAAAAAACAGCAGGAAGAACAGGCAGAGCAGGAACGAAGGGAAGAAATGAGCCGGAAAAAGGCAGAAATGGAAGCAGAGATCCGGCGGTTAGAAGAAGAGGCCAGACGGCAGAAAGAAAAACAGGAAGAAGACAGGCGCCAGGCAGAAGAAGAGGCCAGACGGGTAAAGCAAGAGGCAGAAGAAGCAGAAGCCAGGGCTAAAAGAGCTCAGGAAATGGCAGAAGAAGCTAAAAGAAAGCAGGAAGAGGTAAGGCGGGAAGAAGAGCGCCGGGTCCAGGAAAAGCGGGAAGAGGAGAAACGGGCAAGAGAGCGGGCAGCACAGGAAAAAGCCCAGGCAAAAGAGGCTGCGAAAGCAGAGACCAGAAACGGAGTAAAAGAAAAACCAGCACGTCCAGGAAGAGATAAAGCAGACATACAGCCGGGAAAGAAGCTTCCCGTACTACCGTTAGCTATCGGCGGTGTAGCTGTGATAGCTGTACTTGTTATCTGTCTGGTACTGTTTTCAGGCGGCAAAAAGGGTGGTGTATTTGGTACAGACTGCGATCGTATGGCAGCAAAACAGGTGTTAAGCTACGATGTATTTTACCCGGAAAGTTTTGAAGAAGCATACGACGATGGCGGTGTCTACTTAAAATATGGCAGTGTAGAAAACGGGGATTTTTCCTTTGTTTATGTGTTAGGAAGTACACAGGAAGATATGAATTACATGACAGAAAGCACAGATCCTACTGATCTTATACATGTAATGGAAGAATATGTTTTCGGTATGAATGACAAGCAGGTATATAAGATGACTACGGGATCCGGACGGTCGGTTTACTGCAGTGAATATATCTCCTTTGATATCAGCAGTATCACAGACCAGGAGGAAGGTGTCATGGCATCCACTTCCATAATGATGCTTCCCTTAGAAGGAGAATATCTGGTTGCTGTTTACGGGACCATGAAAACTTCTTATGAGGAGCCGCTGGAAGAGGTAACAGCAAGTATCCTTGACAACACCTATTAAAGGAGGGAGATCTATGGCATTACTTATGACCGTTTTCTTTGAAAATGGCTTTTCGGAAAATTATTTCCCCAATGTAGATAACCGCAATTTCCCCATTGCCATACGTCCCTATGTAAGCGGTTTAAAAGAAGAACTGGTATTAAATGCAGAAGTCTGGGACGGACAATGGAAACTGCGAAGATCCCCACAGTATTCCCTGATCTTAAAGGGAGATCCGGTGGAAAGTGCGGATCTAAAAGATGGTACCGTGATCGAGGGAATGGTGACCAAAACAGACCTGTACTTTTCTGTTAAGATCGATCAGGTCCAGAGGGAACATGTAAATTTTGAAAAATATATGCTGAAAGAGGGCAGCATCTTCAAACTGGAGATCGGCAGTGATGATCTTTGTAATATTGTATACAAAAACCGCTTTGTAACAGGAAGCCATGCAGAGATCACTTTTGAGTCAGGAGCTGCTTACATAACCGATAAAAACAGCGTAAATGGCACATTCTTAAACGGCAGGCTGGTAAGGGAGAAAACAAAGCTGCATTACGGCGATATTATTTACGTAGTAGGTCTTAAGATCGTATATCTGAATAATCTTCTGGCCATCAATAATCCCAATAACCAGTGCAGGATCCGGGAGCTGAAAGCAGTAGAGATCCCACATTTTGAAGATGAACCATCAGAAGAGACAGAGGTGGAAGATGTATATTTCCTGCGCACTCCACGAAAGCTTTTAAATTTGGACCGGGAAACCATTTCCATTGAAAAATGCCCTAAAAAACAGCAGCAGAAGCGACAGCCTTTGATCTTTACCATAGGACCTTCTTTTACCATGGTCATCCCCATCGCTTTAGCAGCAGCCATGACCAGCGATGGCTTTGGTGCAGGAAGTATCTGCATGTCCTTAGGTGCAGCCGGGATCGGGGCTATATGGGCGGTAGTTAATTCTGCTTACAACAAAAAAGAGGAAAAAGAGTCAGAAGAAAGCCGGGTCAGCAAATATTTAGAGTACATGGTCCGTGTAGAAGAAAAATTGAAAAATAAAACGGAGTATAACCGTCTCGTACTGGCAGAGCAATACCCTTCTTCTGGGGAACTTCTGGAATTTACCACTTCCAATACCCGCAGGCTCTGGGAAAAAAGCAGTACCCATGAAGATTTTCTTTCTCTCCGTTTAGGAGCAGGTGATATGCCTTCTCCTAATGAGATTGAGGATGCAAAAGAAGATCTGGGCAGTGAACATGATCCTTTAAATGACCATATAGAAGAACTGAAGGAGAAATTTGATATACTTCGCCAGGTTTCGGTGGCAGTTTCCCTTTATGATCACCGCCTCTTAGGTGTAGTAAGCGGGGATGAGGAAAAACGGGATCAGCTGATGCGCATTTTAGCCTTGCAGATCGCTGCCCTCCACCCATATACGGATGTACGCATGTGCTATGTATTTCCAGGCAGAGACCTTGAAAAAATGGAATATACCCGCTGGCTTCCCCACACTTATACACCGGACGGAAAGCTTCGCATGATTGTCTGCGACTCCAAAGCCATGGGCGATGTGATGTATTACCTGTCTGATGTGATCAGAGAACGGTTAGAAGCAGGGGAAAACAGGAAAAACAAGGAAGAAGAGGAAAAAGTCCTTCCTCATTATGTAGTCTTTATCAGTGATATTTCCATGATCGAAGGGGAACCTGTTTCCAAGTATCTTTTAGATCCGCCGAAGAATGCAGGGGTTAGTGTGATCTTCAGTGCAGATGCCATTGATAAGCTTCCGTCCCATTGCAATACCATTGTACAGTGGGAAAAGGATTACAGTGGTTGTTACAATACGTTATCTAAATTTGAAGAACGGGAAGGAGTAGCCTTTGACCGTGTCAGCCTGGCCGAAATGGATGTATTTTCCAGGCAGCTTTCCAACTTTAAAGTACGGGAAAATGCATCCAATGCAGCGATCCCGGATATGCTTACCTTCTTAGATATGTATAAGACTTCCAGGGTGGAAGATCTGGATATGTACCATAAGTGGCTGGAAAACCGCACATATGAAAGTATGCGTTCCCTCATCGGTCAGAAGGCAGGGGAACAGCCGGTTTATCTGGATATCCATGAAAAATACCATGGTCCCCACGGTCTGGTGGCTGGTACTACAGGAAGCGGAAAGTCAGAAACACTGCAGACCTATATTTTAAGCCTTGTATTAAATTATCATCCTCATGAGGTGGCATTTATCCTCATCGATTACAAAGGCGGTGGCATGGCCCAAAGCTTTATCGGACTTCCTCATCTGGCAGGTGTGATCACCAACCTGGGAGGAAACCAGACTACCAGGGCCCTTCTTTCCATTAACGCGGAGATCAAGCGTAGACAGCGCATTTTCAACGAATATAAGATCAAGCACATTGACGCCTATATTGAACTTTACAGAAATGGGGAAGCAGAAGAACCAATGCCTCATCTTCTGATTATTGCCGATGAGTTTGCGGAGCTTAAAAAAGAACAGCCGGAATTCGTCCGGGCGCTGGTTTCCGCAGCCCGTGTAGGTCGTTCTTTAGGTATTAATCTGATCCTTGCAACCCAGAAGCCAAGCGGCGTAGTAGATGATGAGATATGGAGCAATACAAGATTTCGTATCTGTCTTCGTGTGGCAGACAAACAGGACTCCAATGAAATGTTAAAGCGCACGGATGCAGCTTACATCACCGGAACCGGACGGGGCTTTTTACAGGTTGGAAATGATGAGATCTTTGATGAATTTCAGTCCGGCTGGTCCGGAGCACCTTACACGCCGGAAATTCCATTTAGTGATGACAGCAAGGCAAAAGCCATGATCATAGGGCTGACAGGAAAGCCGGAGGCAGTGAAGAAGAAAAAGAAGAAAAAAGGGGATAATGTGAAGAAATTCACCCAGTTAGACGCTATGGTCCAGTATGCGGCAAAGCTGGCGGAGGAAAATCATATTAAACCTCTCAGACAGATCTGGCTGCCGCCGCTTCCAAAACTTCTTTATCTGGAGGATATGAAGCTTACCTGGGATGAAAAACAGATGAAACTTCCTATTGGTCTGGCAGATGATCCGCAGAACCAGAGGCAGTTTCCGGTCTATCTTGATTTTATAAGAGATGGTCATTTACTGATCTGCGGTTCAGCTGGTTCAGGAAAGACATCTCTGGTACAGACCATTCTTTACGGTGCGGCCCTTCATTATACGGCAAAACAGGTGAACTTTTATATAGCAGATTTTTCCAGCCGTACCATGACTGCCTTTTCAGGACTTCCCCATACAGGCTGTATCTGCATGGAGGGGGATGATGAGAAGATCCAGCAGATGATGGGTTTTGCAGAGGAAGAATTAGACAGTCGAAAGAAGTCATTTTCACAAAAAGGAATGGGCTCTTACAGAGACTATCGTGAAAGTTACAGCGATGTGCCGGCGATCTTTTTAGTCATTGACAATTATCCCGCCTTTTCAGACAGCTATGAGCAGTATGAGAGTACTTTGATCCAGCTTTCCAGAGAAGGTGCCAGCTATGGTATTTACCTGATCCTTACCTGCAACAATTCCGGTGATATCCGAAGCCGTATTTTACAGAATATCACAAAGGGTATTGGACTTCAGTTAGCAGACCGGTTTGAGTATGACAGTGTAATCGGGATGCGCTCCGAGATCCTTCCGGATGACCGGACTACAGGCAGAGGTCTTATAAAAGAAGGCGTTCCTTTGGAATTCCAGGCAGCTCTTCCTGTAAAAGCTTCCCAGGGAGAAAGCATGATGCTGGCGATCCGGGAAAAATTAAAGGCTTTAACAGAAGAAGGTACCCAGGGAGCGAGAAAACTGGGAGTGCAGTTAGATGAGATCAATGCAGATACATTTTTGGAGATGATCCATCTTAAAGGGCTGGCAGAAGAGAACTTTGTAATGGGAGCAGAGGATGGATCCCTTATTTCCACAGATTTAGATAAGACCCTTTGTTTTACCGTCTGTGGTGCAGGAAAAAAAGGAAAGACCAATTTTCTAAAATATACGGCCCTGCTTATGAAGAAAAAGGGCGCAGAAGTTTATGTCTTTGACGGGTGTTTAAGAGAATTGGAAGAATTTTCCAGAAACAATGATCTGGATGGCTACATGACAGATAAAGAAGAACTTTATCATTTTATGGAAAATGAACTTTTGCCCCAGTTAGGAGAGCGCAATGAACTTGTGTATGAAGCGAGACAGGCGAAAACTTCGGTAAAAGAGGCTTTAAAGAACTATAAGCGCATGGTCCTTCTGATCAACAGCGCATCGGAATTTATGGAAGCAGTTTACAGTGAAGACTTTGATGTAAGTGAAGTCCTTGAAACTGTATTTGAAAAAGGAATGAATCACAGACTGCATTTCTTTATGGCACTGTCTCCAAGAGAGTATGAAGAACTGGCCGGTTACAGGGCGATTCGTCAGTTTGGAGACTGGAAGCAGGGAATCCACCTTGGGGGAGCTTTTGATGAGCAGGGTATTTTTGATTATGAGATCACACCTTCTGAGAGGAGCAGGACTTATCCGGCTGGAGCCGCATTTACGGGGCAGGAAGGAAGAGCAGTCCTCTTTATGACACCTTTTGTAAAGGAGGGAGAACATGAGTAAGATCCATTTGGAGATCGAGATACCGGGAAATGCCAAAACCTATGAATTTGTGTTAGACGACCGGATGAAAATAGGAACTGCCAAGGAGCAGATCAAAAAGCAGATCGCAGAGTTAGAGGGGCACGACCTGTTTGCAGGACTGGATAATATTGTTTTCGGATCTTTGGAGTTAGAAGGTCTGATCCAGGATAACGAAACCTTCCGGGAAGTAGGGATCAAAAACGGCAGCCGGGTGGTCATGGTATAAAAACGTTCAGTGGTTGCAAAGAATGTATTCATGGAAGCTCAACTGCAAAAACAGATGCGGTAAAGAGTTCGGGAGTACATCAACAGGAACAGGAGGAGAGCATGGCAGAAAATAAAATGGAAATGGATCCGGAAGTGCTGCGGACCACTGCCAGAAAAGTAGAAACTTCTGCAGGGGATGTAAGAAAAGAGTTAAAGCGTTTTACATCTGTGATCGAAGGTTTAAGCAGCACCTGGAGCAGTGAAGTAAAAGACCGTTTTTTGCAAAATTACCAGAAGGACCGGGCGGCTCTTTTGGAAATGGCAGAGCAGTACACAGAAGTGGCAGAAGGACTCCTGGGGATCGCCGATGAATTAGAGCAGACAGAAGAGGAGATCAGCAGCCAGATCCGTGCAGCGGCAAAGAGCTGATGCTGTACCAGACTTTACAGGGAGGTGGCATATGGCAGGAGATGGAACCAGTCGGATCAATACAGAGGAACTTTTGCGGGCAGTGCAGGAAATCACTTCTATCAAAAAATCCATTGCAGCGAATACAGATGCGACCTATGCGATCTTTCGCAAACTGCAGGACTCTTATGCAGGGGAGAGCGCAGATGATATTTACGCAGTGGCCGGTCAGTTAAGGAAAAGTTCCGGTGCGATCATCACAATGCTGGGAAATTATGAAAGAGTCCTTAAGGAACTGGCTGGTGTATACGAGGATACAGAAAAAACTGTAAGCAGAAATGCAGGCAGGCTTAAGTTTGGAGGGATGAGATAAATGGCAGCCATTCATTTTGACTCTCAGAGTGTGAAAAAACAGGCAAAGTTGTTGGAAGAGGCGGCCGATCAGATCCAGAACCAGACTGTGAAAGTGATCACAGCCGCCAATGAAGCAGTAGCTGCATCCTGGTCAGGAAAAGCAGCAGAGATCTTTGTGAAATTTATGCAGGAACAGAATACAGACCTGGCGTCTGGTGCAGCTTCTTTAAGGGAGATCGCGGCAGTCCTGCGGGACGCATGTTCTTCCATGGAAAAAGCAGAAGCGCAGGCAAAGGCAGTGGTAAGCAGGAGATAGGAGGGAGTGTATTATGGCAACACAGCAGGTAAATGCGGCAAAACTTAAATCCACAGGAGTTAATCTCACCAATCTGGCAGCAAAAATGAAAAGTGAGATGAATAAGTTAGATGAAAACATCCAAAAAGTATCTTCTGTATGGAGCGGGGAAGCAAGTGCTTCGTATTTAAAACGATATCAGGCAGACAAAGCAAATCTGGCCCAGCTGACCCAGATCTTACAGCAGATGGGAGCAGCTCTCGGAGAATTTTCCAACAGTTACACCCAGGCAGATAACAAGGCCATGGATCTGGTACATAAATATCTGGGTAAATAGGGAGGTGAGCGTAAATGGCAGACGCAAATATTAAAGTGGATCCCAAACAGTTAAAAAACTATTCCAACAACATTAAAACAGGCTACAAAAACATGTACAGCTATCTTTCAGAAAGTAAGACTGCAGTAAAAAATTTAAGATCCACCTGGACCGGCAGCGGTTCTGCGGAGTTTTACAGCCGTTTTGATGCCATTATCGGGAAATGTGAAGAGGTATTGAATGTGGTAAATACTTATGCATTAACCCTGTCGGAAGCTGCAGATGTATACAGTGCCAATGAGAAGAAGATCTCCAGTTCTGCAGGTAAACTGAAGATCAACCTGAAATAGGAGGCGCCTATGGCTTTCGTAAAAGTTAAGGTGGATGCCCTGGAGCAGCAGAAAAAGGAGTATGAAAAAGCAATAAAAGCCTGGATGGTGCTTTGGAGCAGATCAAAAAGTAAATGCTTCCCTGGGGACAGATGCCATGCTTGAGGGCGTGCGCACTTCTCTTACAAAGTTAGCTGCTTCTCTGGAAACAAGGCAGGGAACTCTTCTTGTAATGATAAAAGCTTTAGAGCAGTCCGGGACGAAATACAGGACAGCTCAGAAAAAGCAGTGACAAGAAGCAATCAGTTCCGCGCCCACCACAGGGATTTTATGGAAATCCGGTGGTTGTAACGGTAGTTGCGGGAGGAGCCGGGGCGATGGCAGGTGCGGCGGCAGACGCAGGGTCCGTCCCGCTGTATACACAGAAAGAGGCACCAGTACAACAGTCTCTCAGGTAAGTGAACGTGCAAGAAATACAGCCGCAGGTGTGCCTTCTTCCAATAGGTCAGAGACAACAGCCGGACCGCCTGTTACAGCTTCCACAGAAAGTATTGGGTCTTCAGACCAGCCTGTTTCCACGGAGCCAGTTCCAGATGCATTGGGAACAGAAAATGGTTCGGATCCAGATTTTGGCTCATATATAGGAACAGCTGGAGCCGCAGCTGCGGGAGCTGTGATCGGCGCAGTTGCAGGAAGTGTGCTGGGAACGCTTGCAGGAAAACATCCCCAAATATCAGGAAAAGCAGCGGAGCATAAGACCATGAAACCGGCAGCAAAAGAGAAAAACAGGAGCCGTCCACAGATATAGAGGCGCAGTTAGAAGCAGCCAGAGAACGTTTAAGGCGGTTTAATGAAATGGAAATGGAGGAGAAAAATGAGAAAGAGGATGAGTCGTATGAAAAAGAAATGGCAGTAGCAGTTGCAGCAGCAATGTGTATTTCTCTTGTTGGCTGCGGAGGTGGTTCTTCCAAAAAGTAGTAGCTGATAAAAAGAAGCAGTAGAAACAACAGTGGCAGAAACAACGGAAACGGAAACAACAGCAGAGAAACTTACTGGTGTTAATGACTCAGAAATGGCCGATATCCTGGCAGGAACTACCTGGGCGGGAATTTCCAGCACCCAGGAGATCATGGTGGCGGCCTTTGATGAGAAAGATGCCTATCTGGCAATTTTAGATACAGATGGAGAGGTGACAGATCTGGATGGTTACTGGAAAGCAGATACCGATACCTTTTATCTGTATCTCAATGAAGACTATTCCGATGATCCAACTACATTTGCTTTTGACTGGTACAACACAGAAAACGGAGAATATATCCAGTTAGATGATATTGTCTTATCCAGCGAAGGAGACGGAAGCAACCTGGAAACTACCTTGGACCAGATGATGACGACAGCCAGCGTGATCGAATATGTAGCTCAGGGAACTTACTGGATCGGTTCCGGTGATGAAACAGCTATGATCTTCTATTTTGAAGATGATCAGGCATATTTTGACCTTCTCTACAATGATAACGGCCAGATCCAGACACAGTCTATTTCCGGCATATGGAGTCTTGATTATGACCATTTGAACCTGATCGATGATGAAACTGGCGTATCCTATGAATTAGGCTGGGATCTGTCAGAAGAAGGTGACAGCTACTGCTTTGAGCTGACGGAAGATGATACCACCTATTATCTTTATGAGTCGGCAGCAGAAGATGTAGACAGCACATTAGATATCCTTACAAGCTATCTTACAGCAGAAGACAGCGTAGATGTGGAGTCGGATGACATTGATCTCAGTGATTTCTTAGAGGGATATGAAGGCCATTCTGTTATTGACGCATTTATGCTCAGCGGTATTTCTCCTGATTTTGAAACCAGAAAATACTGTGCAGAACTGTTGGGATTTGTAAACTACAGCGGTACCAGTGATGAAAACCTTGCACTGATCCAGTTAATGGGCGGCACGGTACAGTAAAAGAAAAAGGATCAGCAGGGAGGTGCAAAATGGATCAGCAGAAAATAACAGAGGAAGAGCTTAACCGGGAACTGAAAGGAAATAAGACAACGGCTGCTGTATGCAGGCTCATAGGAAAAATCGTGGCAGTATTGGCATTTATATGCGTGGTAACAGGCCAGATCCTTTTGGCCATTCTGTTGATCATCCTTGCCTGTGTACTTGGTTCTGTAAAAGATAAAAAGGATACAGTCCTAAAAAGCAGATAGGTGAAAATCTGGTAAAAGAAGCCCTTCAGGAGGTATTGGAAGATGTGATCTATGAGCCTTTCGGAAAGATAGGGATCACCCAGATCCAGGGTTCCGGTGTGATGATCCCTCTGGACTATAACTGTGCAGAGGGAAATGATCACATAAAAGCGGTTTATAAAGACTTGAATATGGAATTCAGTGATATAATCCTTTGTCAGGACGAAAATATATATAATGAAGAAATGCAGGTCTGGGAAAATAAAAACGGGAGGTTTTAAGGGGCAGTGGCTGATCTGTGACCTTGGCAGGAGCTGTCAGCACAGGTCAGTCTGTTTCAAGGACTGGTTTCCAGCGTCTTATCCGTACAGATACCATTAAAACGGGCAATGAGGTTTTGATAAACATTTTACGGTCCGTTCTGATGATGGGGAGAAAGTTTTTCACATTTTAACACCCCATATGATAGAATATATCCTTTCAGCAGCGGAGATAAGCGGCGGAAAACTGTACATGAGCTTTTAAAAGAAGGAAAACTTCATATTGCGGTGGAAAGTGACTGCGACTTTTTGAAGCAGGCAAAGGCAGTATAGATGCAGACCGACTGAGAGAAAAATTTACGACACAGATCCGCTGGTTTACAGACATGATCGATGAACTGCGTCTTACAGATACACTTTATAGATAAAATGAGTGTATAATTTTGTAACCATGTAAAATTTTGCAAAAATCGTAAGTTCTTTTAAGGTTTCTGAAATTGCATAGATCCATGCTCTTTATTATAATAAAAGTAAGTTAAAACGTTATAATTTATCTAATGAATAGATAAGAAGGAGGATGGAATATGAAGATGAAAAAGCCTGGTGTATCGCGTTAGCTGCAGCAATGACCTTTATGTCCGTGATGCCTGCATTTGCAGCAGATACTAAAATTGACACTGTGAAACTGACTTTTTCCTATGACACGGCACCTGCCAGCGGAGACTCCATTGGTTCGATCCATGTAAGCGGTGATACATCCAGCTATTATGTAGAGTCCGCTGAGTATACCAATGCAGATGACCAGGATACCTGGACAGTAGGTGACATACCGGAAGTAAAAGTGGAACTTTACGCAAAGGACGGTTATCGCTTCTCGTATACCAGTAAAAGCCATTTTAAACTGTCCGGCTGTAATGCAGAATTTAAGAAAGCAAAGATCTACGACAGCGGCGACTACATTGAAGTGACAGCCCAGTTAAAACGCATAGGTGGAAAACTGGAAGGAACTTCCAACCTGGAATGGAATGACGGTATTGCAGAATGGGACTCCATTGACGGTGCAAAAAGCTATGATGTAAAACTTTTAAGAGATGAGAAGACAGTGACCACTGTAAACACCACAGGAACGACCTTCAATTTCAATGGCTATTTTAATAAGGAAGGAGATTATACATTCCGTGTAAGAGCCATTGCAAGTTATAATGATAAGGCAGGCGAGTGGTCTGATGACTCTTCTTCCTATTATGTAGATGAAGATGAGGCAGGCGTTTACAATGGAACCGGCAGATGGGTCCAGGATAATGTTGGCTGGTGGTATTCCTATTCAAGCGGCGGTTATCCATCCAATGGCTGGAAGCAGATCAATGGAGCATGGTACTACTTTAACACATCCGGGTATCGTCAGACTGGCTGGGCAAGAGTAGACAGACAGTGGTATTACTTAAATGGTGATGGTGTAATGACTACCGGCTGGCAGCTTGTAGGAGGCCAGTGGTATTATCTGAACGGAAGCGGTGAGATGCAGACCGGCTGGCAGGCAGTAGGTGGTAAATGGTACTATCTGGATCCAACGGGTGCAATGAAGACTGGCTGGCAGCAGTTAGGCGGCCAGTGGTATTATCTGAATGGCAGTGGTGAGATGACTACCGGCTGGCAGGCAGTAGGCGGCAGATGGTACTATATGGGTTCCAATGGTGTTATGTATGCAAATACCTGGACACCTGACGGACGATATGTAGATGGCTCCGGTGCCTGGGTACAGTAAGAATCAGCAGACAGCAGAAGGACCAAAAGAAACAGTGGTGATCCTGTCTTCTTTACGGGAATAGAGATAGACCTGATTGGAAAGACGGTCTTCGGCAACTACTTCTGTCTGGTTGATATGAGTCACCAGATGCCCCAGCTCATCATAAGATAGCGGGTCATCATCAGGAAGCAGAAGAACTTCATGAATGCTGGAGGGAAGGATCAGGATATCCCGGTCCATCCCTTCAGCAAAATTTTATAACATCTTTGTAAAGGATGCAGGCAGCGCCATTGATCCCATTCTGGTTGGTGAGAACATAAAAAGGAGTTTCCGGGAAAGCTGGCTGATGTTGCAGGTGTTTGGGATCAAGGGACTCCAGGATACAGGCCATGCTGGATATAACAGGAGGAAAAAGCCTGGGAGTGTTTAAAAGAGAGTCGTGGTAGAGATCATGGACTGTAACACCCCAGGTTTTCATATGGTGATCAGAAATAGCTGCGGTCATGATGCCGTTTTCATTTTCCTGTATGTACAGATAAAAGACAATGGCAAGATCCATCCAGGGAATATGAGGCATTGTTTTTAAAAGGGATTGATTGGAAGAAGCGTTGATCAGACGGAAAGCAATGTGGGAACGGAGAGAGTCATAGTCAGACAGGACCAGCTTGTTAAGAATGGGAGGCCAGCTGCTTTCGTAGTAAGCTGTGAGCAGCTTCTGGATGATCTCCTCCATTGAAGTTCCGTTTAAATACTGTTCATAACAGGAGTTCAGATAAATGGAAGGAGCAATGGTGCCGTTACCTTTTGCAATGCACAGACCGTCCAGGATAAGACCATTATTTTTCTGGACTTTCCGCAAGGTAAGGGAATATCCGTCTCCTAAAGCCTGTTCCATCTGTTCTTTTACTGTGTTGAGAAATGTGTCGTATACCAAAAGATATACCTCCTAAAAATAATATTTATGAAAACTGCCCAGGCAGATCCATAGCAAAATCATTTGTAAAAATAAAGTAGCCGGGATATAAAATAAGGAGTAAAATAATAGAAATAAGAATTATAAAAATAAAATGAATGAAATTATGATGAGATTACAGATTGACAGATAATAGAAGATATATTGAAATATATGTAATCAGAATAAGGGATGGGGGAGGATTTGTCAAGGGAAAGACCGAAAAGGGTAATAAAAAATGCGTCTGAGAGGAATCGAACCTCCGCACGCGGCTCCGGAGGCCACTGCTCTATCCACTGAGCTACAAACGCATCTCTTGTATAATACTATATTTTCACTAAAACTTCAAGTATCAATTTGAAAAGAAGTTCATTCAAAATTTATTACAATTTAGAGGAGAAAGATGAAAAGAAAAGAATTATGGCAGCAGGACTTGCTGTTATCATGGCGTTTACAGGAACTGGATGTCAGAAAATTTTAAAGGGAGAACCAGCAGAGACAACGTCAAAGGAAAGCCAGGAAGCGGATGCAGCAACAAAAGAAAGTGTAAATGAAAGTGAAAGTGGTGCAGAAGAGTCAGAAAGCGGACCAGAGACGGAAGAAAATGCAGAGTCAAAAACGAATGACGGTATGCCACAGATGTTACATCCCTATATCCATACAGACAGTGCAAATGGATATGCAGACAGTGCAGATGGCAGCGTTCAGGTAAGTTACAGTCTGAAAACAGGGGACTTGTGTTAAGCGATGAGGAAGCGGCTGCTTATCCGAAGCTGAATCAGGCGCTGGCTTTGGAGTATGACACATTAAAAAGAGTGCAGAAGAAGATCTGGAAAACCTGAAAACATCGGCAGAGGAGATGGTTGAATATGTACAGGAGGATAGTAATATGCAGCTGTCAGCTGTGTATACACCCGATATCCTTCGCGCAGATGAAAATGTGGTAAGCTACGAGCTGTTTTATTATGACTATTACGGCGGAGCCCATGGATACAATTCCTATACAGGTCTTACTTTTGATACAAAACCGGGAAAAAGCTGGGTTTTATGATGTGATCACAGATGAAGATAAGGTGAAATCCGGGATCGTACACGAACTAAAAGACAAGTATGCCAGCGAAGAAGGTCTGGTAGAGAACAGTACTCCTGAGGAAGATGCAGATGTATTTTTGAATGTATCAATACACCACAGGACAATGGTGCTGTTGCCTGGAGTCTGGGGACAGACCGTCTGAATATTTATTATAATCCTTATACGATTGGTTCCTGGGCTTTAGGTCTTATCAGTATCAGTCTTCCTTTTGAAAAGTATCCGGACCTGGTAAAAGAAGAATACCAGGCGGCACCTGCAGATTATGCTGTAAAGATCGCAGCTTATGCAGATTACAGTGCTGATATTTATAATGACGGTACATTTGTTGATGTAAGTGTTTATCCCTACGGAGCAGATGGGTTTGCAAACAATGCCCTTCGTATCCAGATCCAAAATAAAGAGGAAGAAGTCGCAAGCCAGGATTTCAACGATATGTACTATTTCAATCTGGACGCATATTATGTGAGATCAGGAGACAGACATTTTCTCCATGTTCTGACCCATGCAGAAAATGACTGGACTACGGATAATGTATATGAGATCACAAATGGGCAGATCCATGATCTGGGATATGTAGAGGAACTCCGGCACTGATACGATATGAGTATAATTATAATGAGAACAGTCTTTTACCAACAGCGAGGATGTGGCTGCATACAATGATCCAGGTGCTCTTTACCTTGAAAAGACTATGAACGCATTCAGTACCTATTCCGGCAGCAGACATTATCATGTAGGAAGCTCTGGACTTTTAGAAAGCAGAGATCCTTATGTGGTAGGCCCGGCAGAAATAGTGGTTACAGTAAAAAGGCACTGACTGTAAAAAGACAGATGCCTCTGGAAGAGAAAATGGAAAAACAGAAGTGATCCCTGTGGGAACAAAACTGTATTTTACATGACAGATAATGAAAGTTACGTGATCTTTCGTTATGATGGGGATCAGTACGGAAAGGTATCTATGTATAACAGTGACTGGCCCCAGAAAATAAATGGGGAGGAACTTGAAAGCGTACTGGATGGAGTCATGTTTGCAGGGTGAAATTTTACATAAAAGTTACAAAAATTCCCTATAAGGCCTTGTTTTGTTAAATATGAGTTGCATTTATATGAAAAGTATGCTAAAATCTATACAAGCTGTTCGGGAAAGGCTTTCCGGCAGACAAACAATGAAATCCTATTCGCATTACACCAGAGAGCCAGGAGTTTAACTCCTGGCTTTTGTATGTGTAAAAGTGTGCAGACTGCTTTGAACTGTTTTGTAAAGTCAACTGTCTTGTCATATGACAAAAGTAATTGACAAGACAGAAAAACAGAGTTAAAATTGCGGGGACGTTAAATGATGAAAAGAAAACAGATTATGTTATGGAGGCATTATGGAAAAGTTAAAAGATTTTCTGCACCGGAAAGACATTGAGATCAGTGTAAAACGGTATGGCATTGATGCTCTTGGTGCAATGGCGCAGGGACTGTTCTGTTCCCTTTGATCGGAACCATTATCAATACACTGGGAAGTCAGCTTCATATTCCGTTTCTGACTATGACAGTAGCAACAGTCAATGATACAGCCTATACAGTAGGCGGCCTTGCATCTGCCATGAGTGGCCCGGCTATGGCGGTAGCGATTGGCTATGCCCTTCACTGCCCGCCCTTGTATTATTTTCCCTGATCACCGTAGGTTTTGCATCCAATGCACTTGGCGGCGCAGGTGGTCCTCTGGCAGTTCTGTTTGTAGCAGTTCTGGCATCAGAAGCAGGTAAGGCTGTTTCCAAAGAGACAAAAGTGGATATCCTTGTTACACCTCTTGTTACCATTGGCGTAGGTATCGCATTATCTGCACTTCTTGCACCGGCTCTTGGAAAAGCAGCCATGAAGGTGGGAAATGTGATCATGTGGGCAACAGAGCTTCAGCCATTCTTAATGGGTATTTTAGTATCTGTATTTGTAGGTATTGCCCTGACACTTCCGATTTCTTCCGCAGCCATCTGCGCAGCTTTAGGTCTTACAGGACTGGCTGGCGGAGCAGCAGTAGCAGGCTGCTGTGCCCAAATGGTAGGTTTTGCAGTTATGTCTTTCCCGGAGAATAAATGGGGCGGTCTGGTATCCCAGGAATTGGTACATCCATGCTCCAGATGGGAAATATTGTAAAAATCCTAAGATCTGGATCGCACCGATCGTTACTTCCGCTATTACAGGACCGATCGCAACCTGTCTCTTCCATATGGAAATGAACGGAGCTGCTGTTTCTTCCGGTATGGGTACCTGTGGTCTGGTTGGTCAGATCGGCGTGTATACAGGCTGGGTCAAAGACGTTTCTGAGGGAACCAAGGCAGCTATTACAACAGGTGACTGGGCTGGACTGCTTCTTGTATCCATTATCCTTCCTGCAGTGATCTGCCCGATCATCAATATGTTCTTAAAGAAGATCGGCTGGGTCAAAGAAGGAGACTTAAAGTTAAGTTAATAAAATTGACCTGTAATCTTAAAACTTCCGTATTCGGTAAAAGGGCTTATTCCTTAGGATACGGGAGTTTTTGACGTATCCGCCGATTTTCGCTGTATTGCATTTTAGCCTGCTTTTTGTTAGAATAGAGCGGAGTAGTGGCAAATAATGGAGGAATGATAGAACATGAGACACAGTAACAGAGGAAGGAGAAAGTCAGGAAAGGCTTTTGATGATAAAACAAAGTATGCCAGAATGTTAGCGATACCTGCAGCCATTGTACTGGTATTACTTGTGGTCATTTTAGTTATGGACAGAAAACCGGCCGGTGATAAGGCGCAGGGAAGCAGTACATCTGCAGAAGTCACAAATGCTTCTGATATTTCCATTGAAAATGATACAGAGACCGGCACGGATGATGGATCTGTAGAGCCGGACAATAATGAATATCATCAGGATTTTTCCGCATATGAACTTCAGAAGGATGCTTATCCACAGGTCAATGAGCTGATCAGTACCTATTTCCAGGCAAAAGTAGACCAGGATGTTCAGCTGCTTTACAAAGTATTCGGTAAAGAGGAAGATGACCGTTTAGAAGAAAGAAAACAGCAGTTAAAAGATGAAGCAGTTTACATTGAAGATTATCAGGATATTACCTGCTATACAAAGGCGGGAATGACAGATGACTCTTATGTAGTATATGTAACCTATGATGTAAAGTTCCGCAGGGTAGATACGCTGGCACCGGGCCTTATGTGGTGTTATGTAGTGAAAAATGATAACGGCGATTATATCATCCGCGAAAATGTAGTAGGAGATGAGGCAGATTACGTTGCCAACCAGAACCAGACAGAGGATGTGCGCCTTTTATCTACACAGGTCAATGAGCGTTTAAAACAGGCCGTTGAGTCTGACAGTCTGTTAGCCGGTATTTACAAGGATTTAAGCAATGGTGCAGTAGTAAGCAGTTCAGAAGAAGGCGCAGACAGCCAGGTTATGATCGGTGATGGAGCAGATGCTTCTTCTGATGCAGGTGAAGGCAATGCAGATGAAAGCAGCGCTGCAGGCGAGACTTCAGCAGAAGAAAGCCAGGAAGCACAGACAGAAGCGCCGGAGTCTGCAGGAGAGTCTTCTGACGCAGCTGTTGCGATCCAGTAAGAGCATACAGATCATAGACATATTTGCGTAGATTACATGTGAACAATTAATTTATAAATTAAGGAAGTAATAGAAAATGGATGTAAAAGATTTTTATTTTGACCTGCCACAGGAACTGATCGCACAGGATCCTTTGAGGACCGTTCTTCTTCCAGACTTTTAGTTCTGGACAAGAAAACAGGAAAGACCCAGCACAGGATCTTTAAGGATATTGTAGAGTATTTAAGACCAGGAGACTGCCTTGTGATTAATGATACCAAGGTTATTCCTGCAAGATTATTTGGTGTAAAAAGGACACCGGAGCCAAGATCGAGGTCCTTTTATTAAAACGCCGTGAAAATGATATCTGGGAGACTCTGGTAAAACCTGGTAAAAAGGCAAAGCCGGGAACGGTTATTGACTTTGGTGACGGTATTCTTACAGGAACGGTTATTGAGACTGTAGATGATGGAAACAGACTGATCCAGTTCTCTTATGAAGGTATCTTTGAGGAGATCTTAGACCGCTTAGGTCAGATGCCTCTGCCTCCATACATTACACACCAGTTAAAAGACAAGAACCGTTATCAGACTGTTTATGCAGTCCATGAAGGTTCTGCAGCAGCGCCTACAGCAGGACTTCATTTTACAAAAGAACTGTTAAAGCAGATCGAAGATATGGGAGTAAAGATCGCCCACGTTACCTTACATGTAGGTCTTGGCACTTTCCGCCCTGTAAAGGTGGAAAATGTTTTAGACCACCATATGCACTCTGAATTTTATGTAGTAGAAGAGGCAGAGGCAAAAAAGGTAAATGATACAAAAGCAGCAGGAGGCCGTGTGATCTGTGTAGGAACCACCAGTTGCCGTACAGTAGAGTCTGCTTCCACAGAAGACGGCATTTTACAGGCAAAAACAGGCTGGACCGATATCTTCATTTACCCTGGATATAAGTTTAAGATCCTGGATGCGCTGATCACAAACTTCCATTTACCGGAGTCTACACTGGTAATGTTAGTAAGCGCATTAGCAGGAAGAGAGAACATTTTAGCAGCGTATAATGAGGCAATCAGGGAAAAATACAGATTTTTCTCTTTCGGAGATGCCATGTTCATAGCTGATGATCCACAGCCTGTAAAGAAAGCGTAGGAAGTTAAATGGAAGAACGTCTGAATAAATGGCTCAGCCGCATGGGAGTGTGTTCCAGGCGGGAGGCAGACCGGCTGATCCAAGAGGGCAAAGTTTTAATTGATGGAAAAGTTGCCCAGATGGGGCAGCGTGTAGAAGATGGACAGAAAGTAATATGCGACGGAAAGCCGGTAGGAGATACAGACGGCGGGCGGGGAGAAGTAAAACCTCCCCGCCCTGTTCTGCTTGCGGTAAATAAACCAAGAGGGATCGTCTGCACCACTTCTGACAAAGACCGGGCAGAAAATATTGTGGAAATGCTTTCTTATCCGGAGCGTATTTACCCGATTGGCCGTTTGGATAAAGAGTCTGAGGGACTGATCCTTATGACGAACCAGGGGGATCTGGTAAATAAGATCATGCGCAGTACCAATGCCCATGAAAAGGAATATATCGTAACCGTGGACAAGGTTCTGACCGATGAATTTATCAAACAAATGTCAGAAGGCGTATGGTTAGAGGAATTAGAGCGGAAAACTCTGCCCTGTAAAGTCCGCAAACAGGGAGAACGTCGTTTTTCGATTATCCTGACCCAGGGCTTAAACCGGCAGATCCGGCGAATGTGCCAGGCCTGCGGATACCGGGTACATCTTCTTCGCAGGGTGCGCATTATGAATATCCAGTTAGGCGGTTTGAAAACAGGAGAATATCGTAAGGTCACCGGGGAAGAATACAAACGACTTATAAAACTGTTGGAAGGTTCCACAAGTCTGTCTGAGGCAGACAGAAGAGGAAAACGATATGTGGCTTTCCACCCTAGAAAAGAAGATCAGGTGAATAAATGGAAACAGAGATCCAGAGAATGAAAGAACTGATCCCCCAGCTCCGTCAGGCTGCAAAAGCCTATTATCAGGAGAGCCGGGAGATCATGAGCAACTTTGAATATGATAAGCTGTATGATGAGCTGTCTGCCCTGGAGGCAAAAACAGGGATCATCCTGTCAGGAAGCCCTACCCAGCAGGTTGGTTATCAGGTCCTTAGCGAGCTTCCAAAAGAGACTCACGAAGAGCCAATGCTGTCTCTTGACAAGACAAAAAGTGTAGAGGACTTACAGCAGTGGTTAGGAAGCCAGAAAGGCCTTTTGTCCTGGAAAATGGATGGTCTGACTGTAGTCCTTACTTATGAAAATGGAACACTTGCAAAGGCTGTTACCAGAGGAAATGGGGAGATCGGGGAAGTTATCACTCCAAATGCAAGGGCATTTTCCAATATCCCTCTGACTATTGCCTATAAGGGACAGCTGATTATCCGAGGGGAAGCGGTCATTACCTATACGGATTTTGAGCGCATCAATGAAGAAATCGGAGATGCAGATGCCAAATATAAAAATCCGCGAAATCTTTGCAGCGGTTCTGTGCGCCAGTTAAACAGCAAGATCACCGCAGAGCGCAGCGTTCATTTTGAGGCCTTTGCCCTTGTTAAGGCAGAAGGCGTTGATTTTAAAAATTCCAGAAAAGAACAGTTTTTATGGCTGAAAAATCAGGGCTTTGAAGTAGTACACCATGAAGAGGTAACGGCAGCTGATCTGCCGGATAAAGTAGCCTGGTTTGCAGAGCAGATCGAGCACAATGATATCCCTTCAGACGGTTTGGTTCTGTTATACGATGATATTGCCTATGGTGATTCTTTAGGACGTACAGCCAAGTTCCCAAGAAATGCCATTGCCTTTAAATGGCAGGATGAGATCCGGGAGACTACATTATCTTATATTGAATGGAGTCCTTCAAGAACCGGTCTGATCAACCCGGTAGCTGTATTTGAGCCGGTTGAGTTAGAGGGAACGACCGTCAGCCGCGCCAGTGTCCATAATATCAGTATTATGGAAGGTCTTAAGTTAGGCGTGGGAGATAAGATCACTGTATACAAGGCAAATATGATCATCCCACAGATCGCAGATAACCTGACCCGCAGCGGCGTAAGGGATATCCCTAAGATCTGTCCGGTATGCGGCGGCGCTACGGAGATCCGCCAGACCAATGATGTAAAGAGTTTATATTGCACCAATCCAGAATGTCAGGCAAAGAAGATCAAAAGCTTTACCTTGTTTGTAAGCCGTGATGCTTTAAATATTGATGGTCTTTCCGAGGCAACACTGGAGAAATTCATTGGTGCCGGTTTTATCCATGAATATGCGGATATTTTCCATTTATCCGGCCATAAAGAAGTGATCACAGAAATGGAAGGCTTTGGTCAGAAATCCTATGATAACCTGATCAGTTCTATTGAAACGGCCTCCCATACCACACTTCCGAGACTGATCTATGGACTGGGGATCGCCGGGATCGGTCTTGCAAATGCCAAAATGCTCTGCCGTCATTTTAATTATGACCTGGATCAGATGCGTCATTGCAACGTGGAAGAGCTGACAGCTGTAGATGGTATTGGCGGTGTGCTGGCTCAGGCCTGGGTAGACTATTTTGCTTCTGAAAAGAACAATGAGGTATTAGATCATTTATTACAGGAGCTGCATATTGAAAAAGAGCAGACTGAGGAAAATGGTACTGCCTTTGCAGGAATGACCTTTGTTATTACCGGTTCTGTAGAGCATTTTGCAAACAGAAAAGAATTACAGGCACTGATCGAGAGTAAGGGTGGAAAGGCAACGGGTTCTGTTACCTCAAAGACCACTTATCTGATCAACAATGATACACAGTCCAGTTCTTCCAAGAACAAAAAGGCGAAAGAACTGGGAATTCCGATCCTTTCGGAAGAAGATTTCCTGAATTTGCTTCAGGAGAAGGAAAAGGGGGAAGGCTGATATGCCGATCAAAGTACAGAGGGACCTGCCTGCAAGGGCGATCCTGGAATCAGAAAATATATTTATTATGGATGAAGACAGGGCTATGAGCCAGGATATCCGACCGCTGGAGATCCTGATCTTAAACCTGATGCCTTTAAAAGAAGATACAGAAACACAGCTGCTTCGTGCGCTGTCCAATACACCGCTGCAGGTGGACTGTACCTTTTTAATGCTGTCTACCCATGTGTCCAAAAACACATCTGCCAGTCATTTAAACAAGTTTTATGTTTCCTTTGACAGCATTAAGAAGAAAAAATTCGATGGAATGATCATTACCGGTGCACCGGTTGAAAATATGGAATTTGAAGAGGTAAACTACTGGGAAGAGCTTTCCGGTATCATGGAGTGGACCAAGACCCATGTAACATCTACCATCCATATCTGCTGGGGCGCCCAGGCGGGCTTATATTACCACTATGGTATCCCGAAATATAAGAGGGCGGAAAAACTGTCCGGTATTTATAACCACAGGGTATTAGACCGGAAAGTACCGTTAGTGCGAAGTTTTAATGATACGTTCCTGGCACCTCATTCCCGTTACACAGAAGTGCGCAGGGAAGATATTGAGAAGCATCCGGAGCTGGTCATTCTGGCAGAGTCCGAAGAGGCAGGAGTATTTCTTGTGATGAGCCGTGACGGAAAGCAGATCTTCGTCCAGGGCCACCCGGAATATGACCGCATGACTTTAAATAACGAATATCACAGAGATCTGAATAAGGGACTGAACCCCTCACTTCCGGTCAATTATTATGTAGATAATGATCCGTTCTCTGTACCGGAGCTTACATGGAGAAATACTTCCAATACATTGTATACAAACTGGCTGAACTTCTATGTATATCAGATGACACCGTATCTGCTGGATGATGGGGAGTAATGTGATGGTCTGGTTCCTGTACCGACGGGAATGGCAGTTTATGCTCTTCACACAGGTGTTCTTCACCTGCGTCAGTGGGTGATAGGCTGTCTTGGGTCTTGGAAAGAAAAAGAACAATATATGCAGACATGACACAGAAATCGTAAGAAATCTGCGCCGTGGCTGCATTTTTTATGTACAAATATACACAAAAGTGCTATAGTTGTAGAAAAATAAACATTTACCTATTGAGTTTGAGGGTAAATGCGGAGAGGAGAGTAATCATGTCACAGATACTGGAACAGGCAGAAAAACTTTTACAGGCTCTGCCTAAGGAACAGCTGGGATTTTTCCCGACCCCATTTTACCGCCTGGACCGTCTTTCTGAAGAATTAGGCGTCAACCTGTTTATCAAGAGAGATGATTTTACGGGAATGAACCTGTTTGGAGGAAATAAGGTCCGCAAACTGGAATACCTTTTAGGAGAAGCAAAGGCAAAAGGCTGTGAGTATGCCATTACCTACGGCGCTACCCAGTCCAACCATGCTATGGAGACAGCAGCAGCCTGCCGCAGATGCGGGATCAAACCTATCCTTTATCTGACTGCAGTAGTAGAGCCGGATGATGCGGATGTAAGGGCAAATCTGCTGTTAGACAAGATCCTGGATGTAGAGCTTCATATTGTAGACATCCTTCCGGGAGAAACAGAGGATGACGCAGAAGCACGTTCCTTTGAAATGGGCGCTGCAAGAGCAAAGGAATTAAATGAGTCCGGCCATCCATGCTATGATATCCCAATGGGCGGAGCAAGTGTTGTAGGTTCTGTTGGTTTTGCAAATGGTTATGTAGAGTTTGAAAAACAGGTAAAGGCCATGAACCTGAATGTAGATTACATCTTCCACGCAACAGGAACAGGCGGCACCATGGCCGGTCTGGCAGCAGGAAGAAAGATGGCAGAAAGCGATACAAAGATCATCTCCATTACTGTAAGCCCTAAGGATGAGAAGTATTTACGCAAAGTAGAAAAACTGGCAAATGATGTGCTGGCACTGATAAAGAGCCCGGCCCATGTAACCATAGAAGAAGACCTTCATATGGATACCGGCTACTATGCACCAGGCTATGAGCAGCCAAACGAGGCAGCCAGCGAAGCCATCCGCCTGTTAGCACGCACAGAAGGCCTGTTTGTGGATCCTGTATACACAGGAAAGGCATTGGCCGGTCTTATCGACTATGTAAGAAGCGGAAAAGTTCCTCAGGGAAGCAATGTAGTATTCTGGCACACCGGCGGAGCAACTGCCCTGTTTGCAGAGCATGAGATTTTAGGTAAGTTATACTAAATCGCCTGCGTAAGCAGGCAATAGAGCACGTAAGTGCGGGATTTGTGAGTAGATAAAAGGAGGGATAAGGTCGTGAAAACACTGATCAAAAACGGCCTTCTCATCGATCCGGCCAACCAGGTACAGGCTTATTTAAACTTGATACTGGAAGACGGAAAGGTAGTGGCTGTAACAGAAGAAGAACCTGAGGCTGACAGGGTTATTGATGCCACAGGAAAAGTAGTGGCTCCTGGTTTTATCGACATTCATATGCATGAGGACCCGGTAAAAGACGGAAAAATTGAATTCTGTATCTTTGATGCCATGCTGCGTATGGGCGTTACCACAGCAGTAGGCGGAAACTGCGGTATCAATGTGTATGATCCGGTGAAATATCTGGATATGGTAGAAAAAGACGGCGCACCAGTGAATGTAATGCTTTTTGCAGGCCATCAGTATTTCAGAGAGGCAGCAGGCGCCCTGGATAAATATGCACCTGTTACAAAAGAGCAGCAGGAACATATGAAAAAAGGCCTTGAAAAAGCCCTTGAAGCAGGCTGTGTGGGAATTTCCTACGGACTTCGCTATGTTCCGGGAACAGGCCGTGACGAATTCTTAGATACTGCTTCCTGCTGTGAAAAGGAACACAGAATGATCTCCGCTCATGTAAGAGATGACGAGGACAGAGTGTTTGGAGCAGTAGCAGAAGTGGCAGAGGCAGGAAAATTATACAACATTCCGGTGCAGGTATCCCATATCGGCAGCATGGCCGGTTTCGGACAGATGAAACAGCTGCTGCGCCAGGTAGATGGTTACCGCATGAACGGTATTGATGTTGCCTGCGACTGCTATCCATACTTTGCATTTTCCACCAGAATTGGCGCAACTACCTATGATGATGGCTGGCTGGAGCGTTATCACTGTGATTACAGTGCATGCCAGCTGACAGAAGGAAAGTATAAAGGACAGAGATGTACACCGGAGACCTTTGCGGAAATGCGCCGTGACTTCCCGGAGTGCCTGACGGTATGCTATGTAATGGATGAAAATGACATCCGAATGGCATTTGCAGATCCTGGCGTTATGGTAGGAAGCGACGGCCTCATCGACAATGGCCACGGCCATCCAAGAGCAGCCGGTACTTTCCCAAGATTCCTTTCAGAGTTTGTAAGAAAAGGGGACATTTCTCTGTATGACGGAATTGAAAAAATGACAGCAGCTCCTGCAAAACGTCTGGGACTTTCTAACAAGGGCCGCTTAAATGTAGGCGCTGACGCAGATGTAGTTATCTTTGATATGGAAAAGATCCAGGACGGAGCAAACTTTGACGATCCTATGATCCCGCCAACAGGTATTGACTATGTGCTGATCGGTGGTGAAGTGGCAGCAAAAGACTGCAAGATCGTAAAGGGAGATCTGGGAACTGCACTGAGAAAGCTGTCATAAAAAGTATGATAGAAAGTGTCATAAGATTTTTAAAAATATGGTCAGAAACGTCTGAAAAAGGCGACTGAAAATACAAAAGTACATAATACAAAAAGGAAAAGTGAAAGGGGAAAACAGTATGGAATTTGGTGTATGGTCACTTGTGCCGCCAGTCCTTACCATTGCGCTGGCACTGACAACGAAAAACGTATTTATCTCACTTTTGATCGGTATCCTTACAGGAAACTTGGTATTGAACCATTTTGCAGTATTTACAGGCTTAAATGCAGGTATTTACAGCATCCTGGATACCATGACAGAGAGCAACACCCTGATCATCGGCTCTGTACTGATCACAGCAGCAGTGATCCATCTGGCAGAGAAGTCCGGCGGTATTGAGGGCTTCGTAAATGTTGTTGTAAAGAAACAGGGGCTCATCAAGTCTAAAAGAGGGGCGAACCTTTTCACCTGGCTGTTAGGTCTGGTGGTATTTACTTCCGGGACCTTAAGCTGTATGGTAACAGGTTCTGTTGCAAGACCTGTAAATGACGCTTTAAAAGTACCTCATGAGAAAGCAGCTTTTATCGTACATACCACTTCCACACCATGGTGTGTATTATTCCCATTCAGCGGCTGGCTGGCAGCTATGGCAGGTTATCTGGTAACCGGTGGTGTACCGGAAGATCAGTCTGTATCCGTTCTGTTCCAGTCCCTGTTTATGAACTTCTACTGTATCCTGGCGATCCTTCTGGTTCTGGTACTGGCATTAACACAGAAAGACTTTGGACCAATGGCGAAGGCAGAAGCCAGAGCAGCAACAACCGGCGAACTGGATGATCCGATCCACAAAAAGGCGGACTCCGATACTTCTAAAGCAGTATCTGGTTTCACTCCAAGAGCCATCAACCTGCTTCTTCCGGTAGGTACTCTGATCGCAGTTATGTTTGCAGCACTGATCATTACTGGTAATGGAAACCTGATGAACGGTTCTGGTATGAAGGCTCTGATCTGGGCAGTTATCATAGCCTTATTAGTAGCATCTGTTCTTTGCGTAGCAGAAAAAGTATTTACCGTCAGCCAGGTAATTGACGAGATCTTCAAGGGCATGAGCGGCATGCTTCCTATTACCTTTGTTCTTCTGTTTGGATTTACCATGGGTAATGTAGTTAAGTCTCTGGATACAGGTACTTATCTTTCCAGTATTTTCCAGCAGTTCTTAAGCCCGGCTCTTCTTCCTGCCTTGACCTTCCTGATCGCAGTCCTGATCTCCTTTGCAACAGGAACTTCTATGGGAACTATGGCTATTATGGCAGTTATTGCACTTCCTATGGCATATTCCATGGGCAACAGCATTCCGTTAGTAGCAGGAGCTATGTTTGGTGGAAGTATCTTCGGTGACCACGCATCACCTATCTCCGATACCACCATTATGACCTGTTCCACTACGGGCTGCGATATCATAGACCATATAAAGACCCAGTTCCCTTATGTGTGCAGTATTGCAGTGATCAGTTTTGTACTATACGTGATCGCAGGATTTATCATGTAACGAAAAAATGATATAAAAAATCTTCCGGTATGGAAAAATTCCAACACCGGAAGATTTTTTGTTTTTATGATTTTCGCAAATCCCCCAAAAGGGGGTCAGATCTCACATCTTATCCCTGTAATTTCGCATTGGGATTAATAACATATCCATTGCGGTTTCTCTGAGGACTTGGCGGCATCTGCCACTTGTTATGGTCAGTATGCAGCAGCATATGGGACTTATGGCTTAATGGCTGTTCAAAGTAGTTGTCATAAAGAGCCTTTACATCCGGATTTTCATGGGAACGGCGGATATCAGCATTCTCATCCAGGAAATACAGGTTCTTTCCACGCTCAAAGGCCATTTCCATACCGTCATGCTGAGGCTGTCCGCCTCCGCCAACGCAGCCGCCCGGGCATGCCATGACTTCTACAAATTCGTAATGCTTTTCACCACGTTCAATGGCTTTTAACAGATTTCTGGTATTTCCAAGGCCGCTGACAGCAGCAATACGCAGGAGCTGTCCATTTAATTCAAATTCTGCTTCTGTAACGCCGGTCTCCTGAGAGGAAGCACGTACATTTTTAAAGGCATCAGGTGCGCAGTTTTCACCCATGATGGCATAGTAAGCAGTACGAAGAGCTGCTTCCATAACACCGCCTGTAGCTCCAAAGATCACACCGGCACCGGAAGCGTCGTGGAAGATACGGTCCGGTTCAATATCAGTGAGACGGTCAGTAATGATGCTGGAACCTTTGATCATACGGATCAGCTCGCGGGTAGTGATGACGCAGTCTGTATCATGGCCTGCATATTCCTTGTAGAACAGCTCCATATTTGCTTCGCCCTTTTTAGCCAGACAAGGCATAATGGCAACGGAGAAGATATCTTCCGGCTTTTTGCCGATCTGCTCTGCAAAATAGCTCTTCATTACAGCGCCAAACATCTGCATCGGAGACTTGGCAGTAGATAACTGCTTTACAAACTGTGGGAACTCGCTCTTTACAAAGCGTACCCAGCCAGGACAGCAGGAGGTGAACATAGGACGGTCCTTTAGTTCTCCCTTGCCAAGGCGCACTAACAGCTCATTTGCCTCTTCCATAATGGTAAGGTCAGCAGTAAAGCAGGAGTCAAATACATAATCAGCGCCCATTTTCTTTAAAGCGTCAAAGATCTTTCCAATAGTAGCTTCTTCCCTTGTAAATCCAAGGTCTTCACCCCATGCAGCACGGACAGCAGGAGCAACCTGTACAACGACGGTCTTGTTAGGATCCGCTAAAGCTCTCCACAGTTTTTCCGTATCGTCACGCTCATGAAGGGCGCCAACTGGACAGTGGGTGATACACTGGCCGCAGAGAGAACAGTCCGCTTCATTGATCGTGCGGTTTCCGGTTACATTAATGGTAGAACGGGAACCGGTACCTTCCAGATCCCAGATATTCAAGCTCTGGATCTTGTCACAGACCTGAACGCAGCGCATACATTTAATACATTTTTCAGACTGACGGATCAGTGGGAAAGTTTTATCCCATGGCTGTTTTTCCAGACGTTCCTCAAAAAGACCGTCCTGGACATTCAGATCTGTTGCGATCTTCTGAAGAGAACAGTTACCGCTTCTTACACAGGTAGCGCACCGGCAGTCATGCTGGGATAAGATCAGCTGAACGGTAAGACGGCGGTCTAAGCGCACTTTTGGACTGTTGGTGTAAATGACCATACCTTCTTCTACCTTTGTGTTGCAGGCGGTGATCAGGTGGTCACGTCCTTCCAGTTCAATAACACATACGCGGCAGGCAGCGATCTCGTTTAAACCTTTCCAGTAGCATAAGTGTGGGATATGGATGCCGATAGATTCGGCAGCTTCCATCAGGGTAGTTCCTTCTTTTACAGATACAGGCAGTCTGTCGATCGTTAAATTTACCATAATTTCTCACGCCCTCCTTTGAAGATTCCAAAGCCGAAATGATCGCAGCGGAGGCAGCGTCCGGATTCCTGCGCAATTTCTTTTTTGTTCATGCAGTTTTCAACACCTTCAAAATCATGTTTTCGTTCACTTGCTTCCCGTTCAGACAGCTCTACACGACCGCAAGGTGTGTGGTCAGCGTTATTTGGCAGCGGGATCTCTACATTACAGGTGATTTCGTGATGATAGCCTAAATATTCATCAATATTAGCAGCAGTTACCTTGGCAGCAGCTACAGCTTTGATAACAGTAGCAGGACCGGAAGCACAGTCACCACCTGCAAATACACCAGGAATATCTGCAAATCCGCCGTTTGGAAGAGTAACGATCTTTCCGCGGGATACAGGAATGCCAGACTCTTCATAGTGCTTTGTCTCGATATTCTGTCCGATAGCAACGATCATGGTCTGACATGGGATCACATACTCCGGTTCGCCGCTGGCAATTACGCTTGCGCGGCCGTCTTTGATGGTGCTGATCATCTGCGGGGTAACACGGACACCGGATACATGTCCATTTTCATCTACTTCAATACCGGCAGGAGCAACTAAAGTAAGCAGTTCCACACCTTCAGCGACAGCTGCCTCGATCTCAGCCGGGAGAGCTGTCATATCAGCTACACGACGGCGGTATACGATGCTGACTTTCTTTGCACCCAGACGGATGGCAGTGCGGACAGCGTCCATGGATACGTTTCCGCCACCAATAACAGCGACTTCCTGTCCGGTAAGATCCGGGCAGTCCCCGAGACTTACATTTCTAAGGAAACCAACAGCAGAGGTGATGCCTTCTGCATCTTCATTAGGAAGTCCCAGTTTCTTATCTGTAGAAGCACCTACTGTAATAAGCACTGCATCATATACTTTTCTCAGTTCGTCCAGTTTAATATCTTCACCGATCTTTACATTGTAATGTACCTGGATACCGGTTTCCAGGATCGCATCTGTATCTTCTTCCAGACGGTCTTTTGGCAGACGGTAGTTTGGAATACCGTAGCGCAGCATACCGCCTAGTTTTGGCAGCATCTCATAAACAGTGACCTGATGGCCCATTAACTGCAGATAATAAGCAGAAGAGAGACCGGAAGGTCCGCCGCCTACAACAGCGATCTTCTTGCCTGTGGAAGGACCACATGGCGGAGGTGCTACTTTTCCTGCAAGGTCAGCAGCAGCACGCTTTAATCCACGGATATTTACAGAGGTATCTACCATATTACGGCGGCAGCGTGCCTCACATGGATGTTCGCAGATGAAACCGCAGGTAGAAGGGAATGGGTTGTCCTTGCGGATCAGCTGGATGGCGTCTGCATAGCGGCCTTCTCTTACCAGGGCAATATAACCTGGAATGTCCACATGGGCCGGACAGAGGGCTACGCAGGGAACCGGCTGGGAAATAGCGCAGCTGCATCGTTTGTTGCGGATATGTGCCTCAAAATCATCACGGCAGGTATGTACCATACGCCATACCATTTTTGCAGCTTCAGAGCCGATGGCACAGTCTGCGGTCTGCATAATGGAAAGGGAAGTTTCCTCGATCAGGTCCAGTATCTCGTAGTCAGCATCACCATTTAATACATTGGTGATCATGTGCTTTAACTGGTGAAGACCTACACGGCAGGGAACACATTTTCCACAGGTCTGTGCATGGCACATTTCAATAAAGGCCCTTGTTATGTCAACAGGGCAGATACCTGGAGGGCTTGCCACGATACGCTGCTCCAGATTTTTGTAAAGACTCTCAACCATCAGCTGGTCTTTACTTGGGGTGAACAACTCCAATCTGCTCATATGAATCCTCCTGAATTTTTATTGTATGTTCATCTGATCAGGCATCTGTCATTACAGATATTGCTGCAAAACCATGCCTGAAATCCTGTGAACACATATTTTGTTTAATGATAATAAATGTCATTAATAAGTATAACATAGAATTGTAAAAAATGCACTATAAAAAATACAAAATGTTTGCAATAATTTTTAACAATCTAAAAATTTTTGGTAGCATAGATATAGTATCGTTTGCAGTTCTTATTTCTGCGGTTTTAAAGGATTTATAGATGATATCAATAAATGAGTAAAATTTTTGAAGGAAAGCGATTGGACAAATTCCCTTCCGCTCGATAAAATAATAACACACAGCAAGAGATGCGAAGATTATTTACAGGGGGAAACTATGGGGGAGAGTATAAATATAGATCTGCAAAAGAAGGTCAGCCTGACCCGTCAAGAACTGCATGAATTGGAGACAAAAGAAAAGACGGGAAAGGAACGGCTGATCGAGAAATTAATATTGGTCCTTCCGGAAATTTGCGCAGTGACAGCAATTTTGGAGTATATGCTGATACCGGACAATAGTATGAACCGAAATCCGTATACATACCTGGGATTTTTGATCCTGATGATGGTTCTTTATAATGGATACGGCATAGCTGCCGCTATTTTGCATTGTAAGGGAGATAAGCGGTTGTATGAGAAATTTCGTTACCGTGCGCCCTTATGGTCAGCGCTGTTTTTATTGTTTGCAGGTTATGATTATCTGACCCTGAAAACAGGAGTTCTTACCCAGCCTTTTGTACCGTGTATGAACTTTATATTAAACGCAGCATGGACAGACCGGGCCATGATACTGGATTGTACCATCCATACGCTGGGACTTTTATTTTTGGGATATTTTGCAGGTGTGAGCCTGGGACTGGTAACAGGTATTACCTGCGGCTATTCAGAAAAAGCCCGTTACTGGGTAGATCCGGTGATCAAATTTTTAGGTCCGATCCCTACGTCTACCTGGATCCCGATCATGATGGTCATAGCATCTTCTTTATTTGGAGGAGCGGTATTTATCATTGCCCTTGGCTCCTGGTTTGCGGTAACCGTTGCGTCTATGACAGGGATCGCAAATGTAGACAGAGATTATTTTGAAGCAGCCCGTACCTTAGGTGCCAGTGAGCAACAGCTTGTTTTTCAGGTTGCGTTGCCTCACGCCATGCCTTCTATTTTACAGGGATGTACCCAGGCTATGAGCAGTTCCTGTACAGCTATTATGATCGCAGAGATGCTCGGCGTAAAATCAGGACTTGGATGGTATATGAACTGGAGCAAATCCTGGGCAAGTTATGACAAAATGTTTGCGGCTCTGTTTGTGATCTGCTTTATTTTTACAGTTGTAACAAAAATATTAGACCGCGTGAAATGCCATGTGCTCAGGTGGCAGAACGGAGCAGTGAAGAATTATGGATGAGAACAACAAAATATTATTAAAACTGGAAAATATTTCCAAAAGCTTTGCAAAGGTAGAAAATGATGAAGTCACCCATGCTCTTGACTGTATTGATCTTGAAATGAGAAGTGGGGAGTTCATCAGTCTGGTGGGACCTTCAGGTTGTGGAAAATCCACGATCCTGCGGTTGGTGGCCGGTCTGATCCAGCCTACATTAGGAAAAGTAACAGTAAATGAAAAAGAGATCACAGGTCCATCCCCTGAGAGAGGAATGGTTTTTCAGAAACCTACCTTATTTCCATGGCTTACAGTGGAGAAGAACATTGCTTTTCCTTTAAAAATGCAGGGAAGGTTAAACGATGCAAATGGAAAAGAAAAAGTGGAGCATATGCTTCATGTGATCGGACTGGAAGGTTTCCGGGACGATTATCCGGGACAACTTTCAGGAGGAATGGCTCAGAGAGTGGCACTGGTCCGGACACTGATCAGTCAGCCGGAGATCTTATTGTTAGATGAACCGCTGGGGGCTCTTGATGCATTTACACGCATGAATATGCAGGACGAGATCCTTTCTATGTGGAGAGAACACAGGCAGCTGGCGTTGATGGTGACACATGATGTAGATGAAGCCATTTATATGGGAACAAGGGTTATTGTAATGGACGCAAATCCGGGAAGGATCATTGCAGATATTAAAATAGAAGAAGAATTTCCAAGAGACCGCTCTTCGGAGAGATTTATCAGATACAGAAATATGATTTTGAACCAGCTTCATTTTGCGGGGAGAAATATATAACATCATTTATTAAGTCCAGCGGTGTGATGTCAAGAAAATAAATGATTTAAAAATCATACATTTTTGATATATACCGCAAAGACAAAAAACACCCACCTAAGCCCTGTCGACCAGATTTTTTAAATGAGCAGGGCGTAGTTCATCAGCAAGCAGATGGAATCTACTTTGCTGGACAGTATAGGCGGTTGTCTTTCAGCAGTCGAAAGACTAAACGCACAAATTTACGGGCAGTTAATGCGAGTGCACGTTTGTGTTGGCATCTGTTTATCTCTTTGTATTTGAGGTGGTAGAAGTCGCTGTATTTCTTGTCGCATCTTACAAGAGAAAATGCGGCTTCACACAGATAATACTTTAAAAATCGGTTGCCTGATGGAATGAGCCTTGTAACTTCGGCTTCAAATCCACCGGACTGGTGTTGTTTCCAGGCAAGCCCCGCATATTTAGCAAGCGATGCCTGATTATCAAAACGATTGATATCTCCGATTTCAGCCATGATACCGGCTGAATATACAGGCCCAATACCTGGAATGGATATCAATACATTTGGCAAGAGTTCCATCAGGGCTTTGATAGCTTTATCGAACTCTTTGATTTGAGATTCCAATGCCTTCATAGAGGTTATGGATATTGAAAGCACCTGATTAACAGAGTCATTTACCGTCTTGGGTAAACGGTAAGAACTGCGGGCAGCTTTCTGAATGGCTTTGGCTACTGCATCAGGATCAGGAAAGCGATTCTTTCCTTTTTCAATGATGAAGTCAGTAAGCTCATGTAAGTCCATATTTGCCAGTGCTTCTGCGGATTCAAATTCATCGTAGACAGCAAGGGCAGTAGTGCTGAAGGCATCG